>ERZ795047.230-NODE-230-length-72519-cov-30.616734_pt1 | contig 72519 bp, 61 predicted proteins | sample MGYA00375131_ERZ795047 | MGnify/ENA primary metagenome ERZ795047 (study PRJEB30176, sample SAMN05720228) | activated sludge metagenome | isolation source: Anaerobic digester | place: Japan | collected 2015-05-20 ... | reverse complement strand
CCACAGCCTCAGGCATTAAATATCCACGGGGTATGGAACTGCAATGACGGAGGAAAATACTATATTCGTCAGATTGGCAGCAAGATCTGGTGGTTCGGTGAATCATCCCCCACAAATCCAGGCTGGTCCAATGTTGCCTATGGAACATTAAACGGCAATGAGTTGCGACTTGAGTGGGCAGATGTCCCAAAAGGCAGTATAATGGGCATGGGCACGCTGATATTACAGGTTATTTCCAATAACAGAATTGAGGCAAGGCAAAAAACAGGTGGTTTTGGCGGCTCAATCTGGACAAGATAATATGACTTAATAGGGGTCAGGCCATTATTTGACTTGACCCCTAAATTTTTAATAAATATATTTTTATTTGATATTATGGTATGATATATTTACTTGACAGACCTTAAAAGGAATTAATAATTTTATAACAATACCAACAATACTATATGAAAAAGATAAACCTATACTTATTTAGAATAACCATAATTTTATTTTCTCTGTTTGCCCTTATTCCTTCTAATTTAGTCCATGGAAGTTCAGGCAATACTGTTGAGGTAGAGGGGTATGCAACCATTATGGACGGCAGAAAAGACCAGGCAAGGGAAAATGCCCTGAATAATGCCTTCAGACGTGCTGTAGAGCAGGCAGTGGGTGTTATGGTAGATTCTGATTCTCTGGTGGTAAATGCCCAGATATTAAACGACAGAATCTATTCAAAGAGTACTGGCTATATAAAAAAATACAATATATTAAATGAGAGGGTTGATGGAGATTCATACAGAATCAACATAAAGGCCCTTGTATCAAAGGTAAAAATAGAAAAGGATATAGATGAGATAGGACAGATAATAAAAAAGGCAGGAAATCCCAGGATTATGCTCCTCATATCAGAACAAACAGGCAGCGATGGAAAGCCAACCTACTGGTGGGGCAAGGACAGTTCTTCAGGGTCGGGGACAGCAGAAAACGTCCTTACATCAAACTTTATGCAGAAGGGTTTCAACCTTGTTGATAGAAAGGTCATCCTTGCAGGCCTCAAAGATAACATTAAAAATCTCGACGCTGACATAAACAATGATACTGCCCTGAGATTAGCTGCCATGGGCGAGGCAGATGTCGTTATCATAGGAAAGGTTACTGCCAACTCAGGCAGACCTATGATGGGTACAAGCATAAGGTCAAGCCAGGCGAGCTTTACTGCAAGGGCCATCAATGCCGATACAGGGGAACCTATTGCATCTTACACAACCAATGCGGTCCAGGCACACGTTGACCCTGTAACCGGGACTTCTCAGGCGATACAGAAGGCTGCCAATGATATGGCAGAAAGGCTATCATATCAGATCCTCGGGAAGCTCAAAAAACGTGCCAGTGGCCTACACACAGTAAAATTATCTATCTCTGGACTGAAATATAATGACATCAACAATTTTATAGCGCATATAAAAGAATCAGAGTCAGTGGAAGAGATTATTCAGAGGGGTTTTACAGGGGGTATCCTGAGGCTGGATACAGACATAACAGTAAGCACAAAGGATTTTGCTGATTCTTTAAACCAAAAGAGATTCAAGAAAGGGTCTGTGGAGGTTACATCATATACCAGTAACGCCATAGATTTAAAGGTAAAGTCAAGATGAATATAAATTTATGGAGGTATTATGAAATATTTTAGAATCTTTTTTTTATTAATCTTATCATTAGCAATAGTATACGGCTGCGTATCACCTGGAAAGGAGAGTTTTGACACAGCCCAGAGCCTTATAAAATCCAACAGGCTTGAAGAGGCCATATCAATGCTTGAGGATGCTGTGGCAAAAGAACCTGATAACCAGGAATACAAAAACGAATTAAACAAGCTAAAGGCCTCTGTATCGAAGAGATACATAGATAATGCAAAGGCCTTAGCTGATAAGAGACCTACAACCATTGACAACCTGAACAGTGCCTTCTCAGAGGCAGAAAAGGCACTCAAACTAAATCCTGGCAATGAAAGCTATGAAAGTATGTTAAGAGGTATAAAATCAGGGATCGATGCACTTACTAAGAGGGCCGATGAGCTCTATACAACAGCATCCAAACTCATAAGCACCAACGAATGGGCACAGGCTGTAAAAAAACTGCGGGAGATAGGTGAGTTCTATCCCAATTACCTTGACCTGCCCATTAAACTTGCCAAGACTGAAAGAGATGGTGTCAACTACTATCTTGATATGGCACAACAGGCTGAAAAACAAGAGGACTACGGGGCAGCATTAAAAATGCTTGAACAGGCAAGGGAGATAAAACCTGATAATCCCGATATAATCGGTAGACTTAAAAATGCCCAGGACAAACATAGACCTGCCTATTATCTATCAAGGGCAGAGGAATATGCAAAGCAAGGGGACTGGGATAATGTTATAGTCTTTATAAAAAAGGCAGCTGTTTTAGGACCAAGAGGCGATGCCATAGCCAGGATTACAAAACTACAGCAGGAGGCAGCTGCTAATTTTATAAACAAGGCAAAGGATGACCTATTAAGAAAGAGACTAAACAGCGCATACCTTAATATCCAGAATGCCCATGATCTAGTCCCAAATCCCTCAAAGGATAAGAATATAGGAGATATAACCCTGATCCTTGTAGAGAATGTAACACCAAAGCTTGACAGCTATGAGCAGAGTGGCCTCCTTGGCAATGCATATATCTGGTATGACAGGCTCTTCAAGCTCACCAAGAGAAGAGACTTTATGAATAAGAGACAGGCATTGGAGGAAAAGATAAGGCAGAGGGTTGTTAAAAAGATTGCTGTAAAAGACTTTGACCCTCCTACAAATAACAAGGATGCAGGCCGTCTTATAACCGACAATCTTTTGACCTATCTTACAAAGAATTCAACAAGCGATGTAAAGATACTGGCAAGGGATGTACTCGGTGATATCTTAAAAGAAATAGAGCTTGGCCAGGCAGGCCTTGCTGATTTAGAGAGCGCAAAAAAGGCAGGAAAACTAAAGGGTACAGATATATTTATCCTCGGCAATGTCCTTCAGTTCAATATAGAGAAGAACAAGGATGAAGGTCAGAGGACCATCAATGCCGTGGTCGGCAAAAAACGTCTACCCAATGATGAATATAGGATATGGAGGCAAACACATCCTGATCCAACCCCAGAACAGATTAAAAACGCCCCTCCGCAATACATCGAGGAAGACGAGACAAGGCTTGTATCCTATAAGGTTGCAACCTACAGGCATACAGCCACAGTAACAGTCTCATACAGGATAATAGATGTGGAAGAGGGTGAGGTAAAGATAACAGATACCCTTAAAGAAACAGAGACAGTTGAGGGGAACTACCAAGAGGGTGTCGAGTTTGCCAAAATACCCTATATACCCCTTAAGATGCCATCAGATTCTGAGTTGTTTGAGAGGGTAATAAACAAAACAGTTGCAAAACTCGGCCAGGCTGTCCTCGGTCGTTTCCAGAACCTCCAGATCTCTTATTCAGAGCAGGCAAAAAAACTCCTATCCAGTAATGAATATGAATCTGCTATAGAAAAATTCGTAGATGCCATACATGTTGAGAAATTAAAGAGGATATCTACCCCTATAACAAAAGAATCTTGGGAGGGGATAAACAAGGCATTAAAAGACATGTAAGATATGGATAAAAGACCCTTTGTTATCTGTTTTGTTGCGATATTATCTGTATTCATGCTTTTCTCTTATGCATCAAGTCAGGGCATAAGAAAGAAGCTTGCCTGTTTTCCTTTTACCCCAAAGACCTTAAGGGCCATAAGTGAGACAGAAAACCTCATGTCCACGCTCCAGAACGATTTAGACAGGTCAGGTTTTTTTGAACTGACAGAGCGAAAAAAGATAGAGAACATCATGGACCTCGAAAACATGAGGCCAGAAGATAGGTCAAAGAGCACTTTTTTATCCATTGGCAATAAATACGGGCTTGATTTTATCCTATCCGGGAGTATAGATACAACAGACGCCGGGATAGTCCTGGAGCTTGAACTCTTTGATATAAAAGGCAAGACATCATGCCTGAGCGATATATACAATGTCTCTGAGAGGGACGCATCTGGCAAAAAAATCCAGGATATTGCAGGTATCATTATAAAAAAGGCAAAAGAGTGCTCCGGTGCCGGTGGCGCTGCCGCTGCCCAACCCCTTACACCCCCAGTAAACATAGAGACAACAGGCTCAACAGACGCCATAAGGATAAAATGGGGCCACCAAAGACCGGATATGATTCTTGGGTACAAGGTATACAAATCAGCAAAGGAGGAGGGGCCCTTTAACCAGATAGCCACTACTACCACTACTTTTTTTATGGACAGAAATCTGAAATTAAATGAGACATTTTACTATAAGATAAAGGCTATATCCCAGACAGGTGCAGAGTCTGAGTTCTCCACCATGGCTGTGGGCAGGACATCTGTGGCGCCATATCCACCTATATTTCTAAATATCAAACCTGATATAAAAAGTGCACACCTCAAATGGGTGCCCAAACCCCATGGAGAAAAAGAAAAGGGCCTTGAGGTAGCAGGCTTTAAGATCTATAGAAAAAAACAGGGTGAAAAAGATTACACAGAGGCTGCAAGATTAAGCAATGAGGCAAAGGAATTTACCGATAAAGGCCTATCAGACGGCACAGAGTATGAATATGCTATAACAGCATTTAATGAGAATAAGTCGGAGAGCCATTTCTCCGCCCGCCTCAGTGCTACTACTGTTGCAAAGATGAAACCCATAAAGGCCTCCAATGGAAAGATAAGACATGCTATCCTTGCCTGGGAACCTATTATTTCTGATGTTGTAGAAGGCTATAGAATCTACAGGTCCCTTGATAAATATGGAAGCTACAGGAGGATAACCCAGATATCTAACCGAGAGACAACTACATATACAGACAGGGATTTAGAGGATAACAAGGAATATTGGTACAGGATCGCTGCATATAACAGTAGCAATATGGAAACCGATCTCTCAGAGCCCACATCGGCAAAGACAAGGGATAGGCCTCCTGTGCCAACAGGTCTAAAGGCAAGGGCTACAGAGCCAAAAAAGGTGGTATTGCAGTGGGACCTCATAGTAAGCCCAGATGATGAGATAAAGGGTTACAAGATATACAGGTCATCAACAGAGAGTGGGGAATACAAATTGATAAACGATGTAAGGTCTGACAGAGACCAGTATATAGATGACGACTTCAGTATAAAGGAGAATACTGTATTCTATTACAGGGTTTCTTCTTTTAACTCTGCCAATGCTGAAAGCCAGTTGTCATCACCTGTATCGGTTCAGGCAATAGCCGAACCAAAAAAGTAGAGGAGAAGAATATGTTAAGGATAACTGCCATTAGCCTGTCTTTGTTTTTGACATTTGCAGGGGCTGCAATAGCCCAGTCCCAGTCCGAAATAGGTAGATACCAGCTCTTCCAGGGGACATTCAAGACTTTCAATATAAAGACACAGCAGAGCGATACATCTACTGGTGTATTTTTGATAGACACAAAGACAGGTGAGGTCAAAAGGTATCTAAATAAGATAGATGAAGAGGGAAAATACATAGAGACCTGGGTACCCACCGAGATGGTAACGCCACCGGTTCAACAAAAGGCAAAGGCTCTTCCAACAATTATATTTTTAATAACCACTAAACAGTCCCATATAAGGGCAGAAGCAGATATCAAGAGTAAATCCCTGAGGGTTGTGAGCCCCGGGACAAAGATGGAAAAGATAGATGAGTCTGGAAATATGTTTAAGGTCAGGCTCCCATCTGGACTCATTGGCTGGATAGATAAAAGCCTGACCCAACAGGTTCCTGAATAGTTATCTGTATATACCCCTTACCTTGAATACGAAATCATAGTTGAGTATATCCTCCCACTTATAACCCTTGGATGTTGACCTTGTGTCATCGCTGTCACCATAATGCTTTCCAGGGGTATAGAACCAATTTACTATCGCCTCCCCTGAACGTCTTAATACAATCCAGTATTTGCCTTTTTTTAGCCTTACAAACCCTGTGTCTGTGGGAAAGGTAAAATCTACCCAGTAATAGCCCGGTCTCTTCCTGATAGCCTCCAGTGATACAAACTTCGAACGTGTCCCGGAGAGTATATTGGGTTTGCCTTTATCATCTGAGACAAGGTCTATGTAGATACTGCCGTCGCCTCCGAATTTTCTCATGGCAAGAGAGACAGTATGCAGGTCAAAGTCTTTTGTTACCTTGAATGCCTGGGCATAGACATAGGTAGATGTAACATATTCAGCAGTCTCCTTATCCATGATCTTTTCTGCCCTGTCTCCTATTATCTGATAGAGGTTTACAAGGGTCGGAAACTCCATGTTTCCAAATTCTGTCATCTTGCCCACAGGGGGTAATGGCGGAGTTGGCGGAGGTGGCGGAGGTGGCGGAGGTGGTGTAGGCGGCTTAGGTGGCCCAGGAGGTGGGGCAACAGCCTTAATGCTTATATTATTGCTTACTATGTATGACCTTGGCGAATCATAACTTGATTTCAGGACGAGGTTTATATTGTCGTCTATAAATTTTGCATCTATGAGCTCGCTGTATTCAGGGACATAGGGTGATGCCCTCCATGAATCATTAACATCCTTTGAATCAAGTCCATGGGTCTGTTTTATATGTCTTGTAGAGGTGAACTGTTTGGACTGCTGGGGGTCATAGGATAGCCAGCCAAGGTCAGGGAAAAATATCTCAATCCACACATGACCTCCCTGTCCCATGCCCTGGACAGAATAATTGCCCCCACCAAGAGGAACCTTCCACTGGTCCTTGAGCGTTATACCGCCGACAATTCGTGCAGGTATCCCTGCTGCCCTCAAAAGCGCCATGGAAAGATGGGCCAGGTTCTGGCAGTTGCCTGACTTTACATTCAGTGTATGTATGGCATCATACTGGGGTGGATTATAGGCGTATTTTATATTATCAGCTATAAAGTTCATTATTGAGGTAACAGCCTGATACTCAGTATCTGCACCGGATGTCAATCTTCTCGAAAGAGATACAATCTCAGGGGAATCACTCTGCACCATCTTTGTAGGTCTCAGAAAAACAGTTGTCTCAGGGGGCAGTGATTTTAAAGGAAAGGCTGCCCTGCTCTCCATGGCAGATAACTCAGATTTGATGTTTGTTTCATAGGATATGATAATCTTTGCATCCTGACCGAGATTGTTCCATGTCACCCTTTTATAGTTATTGCCAAAGGAATCCCTTTCATCTTCCACATTTGATGGCTGGGGGTCAAATCGCACATTCAGTTGTCTAAGCCCCTGATTCACAGTCCTGTTGGAGAAAGAAACAGGTAATGCAAACCTGTAGCTCAAGCTGTTTAACGGTCTGCTTATAGTAAAATTCATATGCTGGGTTACATTGATTTTCCCCTCAAGTCTACCCTCAAGGAGGAGTGTCTTTGCAGATGAATAACCCGTTAAAACAGCAAAAACAACAAAAAAAGCCATAAAATATAAAAAAAATCTCTTCATAATGCCTGTCCTATAGATTTAATTTTCTATAAAATAAACCCACCAATTCAGCGAGAGATAAAGACATTGTAGACCTCTCCATCTGAAAGCGCCTTGTTATATATCCTCACATCATCCATCATCCCTGAGAAATCCTCTGGTGCACCGGAGGGAGATGCGCCTATATAAAGATCACCATTGTCCATAGTTAGGCCCCTTGGAAAAGATCTGGTAGCCACAAGGGAACCATTACAATAGAATCTTGCAGTATTTCCGTCATATGCAACTGCGATATGGCTCCATACATTATTAGGGATAACATAACCGGAATATACTGCCGCCGAAGAAAAGACAGCGGATAACCCGTTTGCCGGTGAAGCAAGCCAGGTAAATAGACCATACGGTTCACAGCATTTCGATATAACGGCATTTCCGTTATCTATATTGTTACCATCAGGTTTTACCCATGCAGCAATGGTAATCTCACCGGTTCTGATATTCAGGGAATCGCTGTTTCTCACCACAATACCTGCTGGGACATCTGACCTGCCTTCAAAAAAATATGCTGCACCGCCCATTATACCCTCATTTACGAACCTGATCTTGGAATACATGACAGAGCCGTGATTTCCATAGCCTGAACTGTCAAAGCCAAGGTTGTTCGGGTCATCAAACCTCCAGTATCCTACAAGCTCCCCTTTTTTTCCAAGGAGCTCCCGTATCCTCTGGGTCTTTACTATGTCTGCCTTTGTTGTACCAATAACATTTGCCATATAGGTATTTACAAGGTTTATCTCAACCCTTATACTATCCTGAAAAACCCTTATAGAACCTGTTACAATAGCGCCTACCCTTGCAATCTGGCCGAGACGCTTCACAACCTGTAGGTCATAAGGGTCGCCTATGGTTAATTTATTCTGGAAAAGTATGGACTTTAACTGGTTTCTCTCGAGGACATCAAAACCCTTTGCCTTTCTCCTTAAAAATAAAGAGAGTTCATCAGAGATATATCTCCCCAGCTCCATGGGTTTGCCATGCTCGTCATTGAAATCAGCAACCACAACCCTCTTTCTCCCTATCTTGTCCATATTACTGGCAATATATGAGGCAAGGTCATCCATCTCTTTTTCATAGCTGTATACAAAAGGGCAAACAAGAAAAAATATAAGGATACTGAAAAAAAATGCTAATGAGGGTCTTCTCATATCATAACCTCCATTTTTCGCTAAATGAGGAGATACAGGAACCATGTCCTGTATCTCCTCAAGAACTTTTACTTTAAAACAAATGCAACCTTTGCAGAGGCAAAGAAGTTTGTCTTTTGATTGGCAGAAAATACCTTGGCAGCGTCTTCGGGAGAGACCTGTAGGTCAGAAGGACTTACTGTTCCTGAGGCCTTTATAACCATAGGGTTGTTTACACCTCTTGAGCTTAATGCTGCCCTTGCCTTTTCAATACTGTTTGTATATTCGCCGCAGCCCTGTTCGACGAGGACCTTCTGGCTTATCTTGGCAGGGTCGTATATAACCTCACCCTTTACTGTAAAAATCCTGTTTATGAGAGCCGGTCTGAAGTTATGCTCTGTTGCATCTATTATCAACCCATCGTATTTGTCGTCGAGGGGAACAGGCCTGCCTCTGTATGAAGGCTTATCTGTCCTCAGTTCCTTTCTCAGGTTAGGGTCGCTGAACATCTTCTCATACAGGGTTGATGCAAAGCTCTTTGGCCCGTGCATCCCGAGCTTCAATATGGCTATGGCCATATCCTTTTCTCTATTATATTCCTGAACCACAACCTGGGCGCCTTTTACAAGCCCTGCAACTGCACTACGGACCACATCATACTGGGTCATACCGTCTTTAACCAGGGTGTCACCCACTATGGCAAAGCCATTCAGGTATTCGGCAAGCTGTCTCTGTGCCATAACCACAGCACCCCTTTTTGCCATAATCTCCCTCTGAGATGGGTGGGTGATATGGGCTGGTGCTACTGCCTCACCGACCACAAGTATGACATCCTGCATAAATGCCTGCTCGTAGTTTGCACCGCCTGCGCCCCCTGTTACCGATAGATTGTTTTTATTGAGCCATTCATTGGCAGTAACAAAGGCGCTATCCACACCTGTATCTCCTGGTGGTGGCTGCTGGGCAAATGCAGAACCAACAAGACCTAATAAAAGAACCAAAAACAATACAACAGTCTTTTTCATTGCTACCTCCTAAATTTTAATATATATTCATCCTCTGTTTTAACATCCTCAGGGCAAGCAGTGCATCTGCACCTGTTACCGGGTCATCAGGCCTGAATTCGCCGGAGAGCTCGCCAACCATAATACCCCTTGATGTCATATTCATAACTGCATTGTAAATAGGCGAGGTAGGCCTTATATCAGGGAAAGGTGATTTACTCTGACCGAAATAGGCAGTGGCAATCTTCTCGTCTCCGGTAAGCTTTATAAGGACATCCTCAAGGATGAAGGCCATCTCTCCCCTTTTTACAACCTCTGTAGGCTTAAAGAGATAGGCCTTTGTTGTCTCATCGTATTTAGGTTCTAAACCCCTCACCTTCCATTTCATAATGGTCTGTATCTCATCTTTGAAGGGATTGTTCATCATATCTGCTGGTGTAAATTCCGGCTTCATCCTGTCAAGCTGGGATTGGACAGGAATCCTACCGGCAAAGAGCTTATCTACCTTTAGCTCATCAACGAGGAGCGCTGCAAGGTCTGCCCTTGTGACAGAGTCTTTTATGGCAATCTTCTTACCCACATCGCCAACGGTTATCCCGGCCATGGCCTGGACAATCTTGTCCATCTTTTTCCATGCCCTGTCTGCCTTCTCATTCCACTTGCCTCCCCTCTTTGCGTTAAGGACAGAAGCGAACTTCTCCCTTGCCTTTTGGAACTCCATTGCCTCTACATATGCAAGGCCCATAAAATAGTCCAGAGACTCTAATCCCTGATAATAATAGAGCCTTCTCTCGTCCACCTTGAGTTCTTTTGCCATCCTGTATGCGCTCTCTGCCTTGTCAAGCCAGTCCCTGCCATCCATAATGGTATCTACCCTTATAACAGAGACAAAATGGTCAAACTTATCCTCATCTGTTACTGCCCGTGCCCCTCTGTTCTCCACATAGTCAATGGCACGCTGTCTGTCCACAGCGCTGTATCCAGGGTCTTTCTGTTGCACGACCCTATAGGCTGATATAATGGCCAGCCCGCCATTGGCAGGATAGAAGTTTTCATCACAGTATAAGGCCCTTTCGAATTTCTCTTTTGCCACATCCAGTCTACCCTGCTCTATGGCCTCCATACCCCTCACATAGTGGTGCTGGGGGTTATCCTCTGGCAATGTGCATCTTGCAACCTGGGGTTTTTCACAACCATAGATAAACGGGATAGATAGTAGACCAATCATTAAAAGAATCAATAGCCGTGCTTTCATTTAAAATACCTCCTTTTCTCTTTAACTTAAGATTACAAAACTATTTTCCTACCTGTTCCTTTAATAGCCTCTGTTTTTTCAATTGTTCGCCTACCCTGCTTAGAGCCTTTGTTATGTTATCATCAGGTTTCCCGATCTCCCTATCTGCCTTTTGATATAGTTCATAGGCCTTTTCCAAATCCCCTGTTATCTCAGAGCATATGCCAAGGTTATAGAGGATAGATGGTGCATTTGGCGACAGTATCCGTGACTCTCCCCAGAGTTCACATGCCCTGTCCATCCTGTTGCTTCTTGCATAATCAAGGGCCCTTTCAAACTTGTTCTCTGCATCTCGAGATACGATCCCGTCTTTGGAATCCATGAGGACTATCTCGAAATTCACATAATATGGGGCTATATCCCTCCTGAATTCTGCCTTTGCCATATCCTTTGCCTTCCCTATAAGCTCCATAACACTGGGGAGGGGGGTTGAACTGTCTGAACAAGCCTTTGCCCCTGTGGTCTTTGATATGGTCCTGGAATAGGCAACCCTCCCTGTCTCAACCTCGATGAGCTTGGGTGTAAATTCAAAGTTTACAATCCTCTCTGTGCAATTTACCTTGTATTTTCTCCAACTTAAACAATCTCCCTCAACAATGTTGCCTTTTCTATCTCTTTTTGTCTCTCTCTGAACACAAACTGTTCTCTGTTCAGTATATGGCTTATCAACATAATCTGATTTATTAATTCTACCTGTATAAATCCCTTTTGCACCTACCATCTTACCGAGTTGTGCTGCCTTGGTCTCATCCACAAGCCCGCTCTGGGAAAACTTGAGCTCATTCATCACCCTGTCGAGCCTTGCCCTCTCCACCAATGTAAAATACTGTTTATCCCCTATATTGATACTCCCCAATGTCCCTTCTATCTCTGTGGCAAACTCGACCCCTCCCCTTCCGTCAAAAGGTAAGACCGCCACCTCTTTAAGGACTGCTGCCTCATGATACCTTGCCGGGACAAGGGCAGTGGTCTTGATGGATGTGGCACAGGCATTCAACAATAAAAGAAATAGCAGTAACAATACAAGGTATAGACTCTTTCTCATAATATAGCTCCTTTTTTTATTTTTCATATTTTACAACAATAGAATAGGTAGAGAAATTCTTCACCCTGAAGTTTCCCCTCTGGCTTATGCTATTGGCAAGATATACTGGGTTCTCTGGATAACTAACAACAAATTCCCCAAGACCCTTCTCATCTACACTGGTTACCCAAGCTGTATTCTGGAGTACGCCTTTTATCTCAAAGTTTGTATTCAGGTCATTTACACCTTCAAACTTTACATTTATCTTCTTGGCAACCCCCTTTATATACTGACTTATCTTCTCCATTATCATAGGACCTGCCTTTTCTGCCAGGTCTTGATGACCCCTGGCTGTTGCATCCTCCACGTTCTTTGCAAGACCCTTGCCTTCCACAGCATCGGCAGTCAAAATCCTCATCTGGCCCGATTGGTCTCTTGTGACAATCCTATAGGTGAGCCTTACAGTAACATGGTTAAAGGGCATGGACAAACCGTATCCTATATCCTGACCTTTTCTTGTGGAAATTGCATATTCTATCTTGCCGAGGAGTAGCACATTAGAGAGAAATTTATACATAAGGCTCCTCATACTAAGGAAATTACCGGTCTTTAAAGCCCTTTCCAGCTCAGCGGCATCTGTGGCGCGGGTGGGTGCAACATCAGTTACAGTATAGCCCTGTTCAGTAAGCCTCTTTATGATGTTTTCAGAGAAAAAATTAGTATCATCGTATTCATCCCTGGTCTGCAGGCCATGTCTCTCCTGGGTTCCATAGGGTGTTCTCCTTATATGCTCTGTCTCACTAACAACCTTTGGTTTTTTTGCAGGGACAAAGACAGCCACAGAGTTATTCAAGGCAAGGGAGGATAATGCATCCCTTGCCCTGTTTGACTCGACACATGCGTTTATCCTTACCTTTATGACGCCATCCTTTATGTCTTCACCCAGGATCTTATAGCTTGCTATATCCCCCTTTATCTGTCTACTTACTGCATCGTCAACCAATGCCATATTCTGCATGACGCTCTGTGCCTTAACCTCAACACCTACTGTCTGCTCAATGGCAGCCCATTTAGCCCTTGCCACAGCCTCTATCTTTGCAGAAGGGATATCGTTGTTTAAAATTACCGCCTCTCCTTCAGAGTCTATGCATTTTGTCTGACATAATCCTTCTATGGCAAAAAACACTAAAGGTAAAATAGAGAGGCATATAATAAGCAATATCTTTTTATTCATTATCACCACCTATAAAAAATCACTAAAACTTAACACCTATCTCTGCAAAAGGGCCGCCTATGTTCACGTCTACCTTCAGGTCTTTATAGTCCACCTTAATCTTTTCATATCTGTATCCTGCACCAATAAAGGCAGGGCCAAAGACCTTATATTTGAGCCTGCCGATAACATCAATATAATGGTTTGAACTATAGGCAATGCCCCTTGTCTCTGCCTCAACGGAAAAATCTCCAATGACCTTTAGCTGTCCTGCTGCATATAGCATAGGGAGCGGGGCTGTTACACTCTTAGACTCTGAGATATTTCCCTGTGTAATACTCCCCTTCATGTCCATAATCCTGAGATTTAAACCTACATCTACATTAAGTTTACCAAGGGTTGCTGTGTTTATAAAGGGTATACCGTAATAGAGGCCTATATCATAGTGGTCTAATTTTAGCTCAGAGCTATAGGGGACATTGGCTAAATAGACCCTGTCACCGAATCTGAATGCCGTGTTTTTAACCCCATTTCCTGTATACTTCATGGGTGTTGCCATAAGATAGATATTAGGTATAAAAAGAGGCATATCTATCTTTACCCTGCCTGACATCTCTGTCTTGCTTTTACTATACTGAAGGTCACTCTTTAAACTGAGTGAATCTCCTTTATATCCCATATCACCTTCAGGTATCTGATTCCAGGCGCCTATGGCAGCCTCAATACCTATGGCATATACCGGTGCCACTGTAAAGATAAGTAAAACTACAGGTATAATCATAAACATTCCTTTGATTTTCACTCCAGACCTCCTTATATAATTTTTATTATTAACAGATAATCAAAAATTGTAAATGACATTTATCACATGCCAATACTTTTGAATCTAGATATCCGTAAATTATAATTCCATTGTAGCCGCCACAGGGTATATTGTCAAGAAATAATAATTTTTTATTTATTGACATATATAGGTTAATATTGGTTATTATATCGATTAGATTAAATTACAATTAATGTTTCCCACAAGGGGGCTAAAATGAAAAAAATTATCTTTTTGGCAATAACATTAGTTTTTCTGTTCTCTGTATCTATAGCTTTTGCAGAAGACAAACCAACAGTAGGGGTATTAAGATTCTCCAACAAGACAGGTGCAGCATGGTGGAGGGGTAATACAGGCCAGGAACTCCAGGATATGCTTATATCTGAGCTGGTAAGCACAAAGGCCTTTCAAGTCCTCGAGAGAAGAGAGATTGACAAGGTCATAAGCGAACAGAAGATAAGCGAATCAGGTCTGGTGGATGATGCCACAAGGGTCAAGATAGGTAACCTTAAAGCAGCAAAATATCTCATTGCTGGTACTGTGTCTTCCTTTGAAGAACACACGAGCGGGAGTGGTGCAGGGTTCGGCTTTATGGGCTTCACCATAGGGGGAAAAAAGAACGAGGCCTATATAGCCGTTGACCTGAAGGTTGTCAGTACAGAGACAGGGGCTATTGTAGATGCAAGGACCATAGAGGCGTCTTCAGAGTCATCGGGTCTGAGCCTAAGAGGTGGATTTGGTCTATTTTCAGGGGATCTCTCCAATCAGGAAAAAACCCCAACAGGTAAGGCCATAAGGGCGTGCATAATCGAGATTGCAGAATACCTCCAGTGTTCTCTTGTAAAAGGCAAGGATGATTCCTGCATGAAAGAATATAACGAAAAAGAGGCTGCGAGAAAAGAGAGGACAAAAAAATCCATAAAACTCCAGTAGCCTTTAAAAAAATACTCAATAGATGAAATTTAACAAAAACGGGGTTGAGCTTGCCGTAAAGGGCGCAATACTCCTTGTCTCATTTGTCCTTGCCATAGCAGGGCCTGATATACTGAAAAGGTTTTTTACATATAGCCTTTTTGCCTCGATAAAGACATATCATATCTTATGGCTACTGACTATCCTCGTTTTGATAAAGAGATTTATCCCTTCATTGAATAAAAAGATAAATCTCGGAAAGATATACAGCATAAACTATCAGGAGGCGGGTACTGATAATACCTCCAAAAGAGAGGGGTTAAAAAAATATAAAAAAAAGATGGATAATGGCGCAATCAGGTCAGCCATCTACTGGATTCTATTGGTACTGACCATGTGGCTCTGGAGAAAGGCAGACATGCTGAGCGATCTGTGGATATTCATAATTGTAATATTTTTTATCTTCATGGATGAATTCTGTGCCACAGTCTGGTGTCCATTTCAGGCAATAATAGGAAACAAATGCTGTAACACATGCAGGATAAATAACTGGGGTTACCTTATGGCGTTTTCTCCCATGGTATTCATACCCTCCTTCTGGACTTACTCTATCCTCCTTCTATCAATAGCAGCCATTGTCCAGTGGGAATACCTCTATCACAGACACCCCGAGAGATTCTTTGAGCTCTACAATGCAAGGCTTATGTGCAAAAATTGCATTAAAAAATGCAAAAGAAGGGCATAAGCCAGAAGGTTCTGAAGGACTATTACAGGGATAATTTCAGGTATTACCCATAAGGAAATCAGAAGGACTATAAAAACCTAATCTATGGCAATAAGGTTTTTGAAGGGTCTTATTCCACCAGCTTTGTTCGGATAGCATATCTTACAAGGCCTGCTATATTGTGTATGTCCAGTTGTTCCATAATCTGGGTCCTGTGGGCCTCTACTGTATTTATGCTTATATTCAGCCTCTTTGCTATCTCCTTTGTGGTATACCCCTCGGCAATAAGCTGTAGTATCTCCCTCTGTCTTGATGTGAGGACCTCAAAGGGGTTTGAATCCATTGACTGCCCTGCCCTTGTCTTGCCTTCAGTGCGGGCCATGTAATCTGTGACAACCTGTTTTGATATCTGGGGGCTCAGATATATCTCCCCACGGATAACACTCCTTATGGCAAGCTCGAGCTCTGCTGTCCCTGCATCCTTTAAGAGATAGCCTGCAACGCCTGCCTTAAGGGACTGGAAGACATATTCCTCGTTTGCATGCATGGATAGCACTATCACCTTTGTATCGGGAAAATCCTTTGTTATCCTCGATGCCACCTCAAGGCCGTTTAAACCAGACATGGCAATATCGAGTAACACTATATCAGGGCCACTTGTCTCAACAGCGTTTATTGCCTCATGGCCATCCCCTGCCTCAGCCACCACATCTATACCTTCAAGCTCCTCAAGGAGTGCTTTTATGCCTTTTCTCACAAGGGTATGGTCTTCAGCGAGGACAACCCTTATATTCTTGCCTTTTCTGTCTCTCATTATACATCCATATCTACCGGGAAACGGGCCTTAACCTTTGTGCCACCCCCTGCATTAGACTCTATCACTATCTCACCACCTGACAACTCTGCCCTCTCCCTCATACCAAGTATCCCGAGGCTTTTCCCCATCTGGGCATCCTCTATGGCATGCCTTACATCAAAACCAATGCCGTCATCTATGACCTCAAGGTCAAGGTATCCATCCACCATCCTCAGTTCTATGGTAATCTTGCCTGCCCCTGCATGCCTTACAATATTATTTAGGGCCTCCTGGACTATGCGAAAACATGCTGTCTCAATCTCAAGGGGCGGCCTTTTCTTAATCTCATCTATCTTAAGCTCTATTGCTATACCTGTTGTCTTAAAGAGCCGGTCTGCATACCACCTTATGGTGGGGACAAGGCCTATATCATCGAGCAGTGAAGGCCTCAGGTTTAAAGACAGGTCCCTTACCTGATTGAGGGTCCTCTCTACTATCCCTATACTGTCATCGAGCCTCTTTTTGAAGGCAGTAGGGTCGTTTATCCTCTGGAGGGATTGGAGGTTTATCTTTATGGCAGTTAAGGCCTGGCCAATCTCATCGTGGAGTTCCCTTGCCATGTGACGGCGCTCTGCCTCGAGTTTATTGAGGAGGTTCTTTGAAAGACTTTGGAGCCTCTCCTTTCCTGCTTTTAAATCCTCCTCTGCCTTTTTCCTCGCTGTTATATCCCAGTCTATACCTGCCCACCTTTTTGGTCTCCCCTGGTCATCACGCATAATCTTGCCACGGCTGTGTATCCATCTGATACTGCCGTCCTTATGGTATATACGATATTCTACCTTATGGATGTCCCTTTTTCCTTCCAGGTGTTCCTGGGCGCTTTTATTTACAAGTATTAGATCTTCAGGGATAATCCTTTCCTTCCATGCCTTTACAGAATTAGGAAATTCATGGTCTTCATAGCCGATAAACCTCTTTAAGGCAGGTGAGATATATATCTCATCAGGGATAATATCAGGTCTTTCAGGGTCAAAGGATAGATACCACAGACCGCCATTAGAGCCTGATATGGCAAGCTCAAGGCTCTCCTCACTCTCGTTAAGGGACTCGATTGCCTTTTTATACTGGGCAGCCATCCTTTCAAGCTCTGATAATGCCCTGCCTATCTCTGCCATGAAATCACCTGAAAAGTTCTATATTCTATGTTCAATCTTTGATCTATTTGCCTATAAGGTTTAAGGCTTCTCAGCCTGCAGGGATATTATGTCCCTATTCGAGTGTAAATCCCTTCTCCCTGAACAGCCTTACGCATGTCTTTACAACCTCCTCATCATACAGGGTACCTGCATTTCTCTCTATCTCCTCCAGTGCCTTTTCTACTCCCAGGGCTGGCCTGTATGGCCTGTGGGACGACATGGCCTCCACCACATCAGAAACAGCAAGTATCCTTGCCTCAAGTCTTATCTCATCACCCTTTAAGCCGTTTGGGTAGCCAGAGCCATCAAGTCTTTCATGGTGCTGGATAATAATATCCGCTACAGGGAGAGGGAAATCTATTGCCTTTATCATCTCATATCCCACCTGTGAGTGCCCCTGGAGTATAATCCTCTCGTATTCTGTTAGTCTTCCTGGTTTACTCAGTATCTCTGCAGGTATTGTTATCTTACCTATATCATGGAGTATCCCTGATATCCTTATTGCCTCCTTTATATTGTCTCCCAATGACATCTCTTTAGCTATCTCCAGCGCCAGCTGGGTGACCCTCCTCTGGTGACCGGCAGTATAGGGGTCCCTCATCTCACCGGCAAAAGATAGGGCCTTTACCGTGTCATCCAGGACCTTTTTCAGCCTCTCAAGGTTTTCATTTATCTCCTTTTCTATGCGCTTCCTCTCTGTTATATCCTGAAATGTAACAATACCCCATTTTATCTTACCCTCCAAGATGATGGGTGATGAGATATAAGAGACAGGAAAAGATGAACCGTCCTTTCTCCTGAACAGCTCATTGTCGCTGTGGATACTCTCGCCAGTATTCAATACATCCTTTACCCTGCTTTCCCCTGACAGAAATACATTGATGTTCGATCCCACAAGCTCCATCCTGCTCCACTGGAGTAGTTTATCTGCAGTAGGATTGACAAAGGTCACTATACCTGCCCTGTTGTAGATGATAATCCCCTCTTCAAGGCATTCGGTTATGGCATTATTAAACTGGATCTGCTGTTTTAGCCAGTCCAGGGCCTCCTCCTCATCTTTTTTTGCCTTTTTCCCAAATTCTTTAAATTCTCTTGCCTTTGTCTCTATCTCTGATTCATATTCAAGATGGGCTGTCATATCTTCAATGAGTATGAGGGTGCCTGTGATATCCGCTGACTGGTCAAAAAGAGGTAAAATCTTTACAAGCTGTTTTGACTGGCTATCATAGGGGTTCAAAAAAAAGTGAAAGACAGGGGACAATACCCTTGGCAGACCTGTAGAAAGGACATACTGGACTGTATCAAAAAAGGAATTATCAGCATCTGTAAACACCTCTTTCAGTGGGCAGCCCAGAACAGATTCGCCGGATTTACCAGTCCTTAACTCCATCCATCTATTCCACAGTTCTATCCTCGCCTGGCTATCGATTTTTATAGCCCCAAGGCCACAGTTTTCGAGGATTATCTCTGTAATGTCACTTTTCATATCTGAGCCCTAAGCTCCCTCAAAAGTTTTATGATGGCAACCCTCGGCAAGATGAGGACGATATAGGATATAAGCTCTACCTCACTTATGGTCAGGTGACTCAATATTATTATGGCATGTTCTGAATCACAGGTATATGATGTTATAAAATCTGCTATATCACCGCCAGGCTTGTTGAGATGCACATCAGGGATACTTATGGCCAGCCTTGTATTGAGCCTGTTGCCCAGTGTAGATATGGCAGAGTTTAAAACAATATTACCCACCTCTGCAAGTACGGTCTGTTCTGATGGTGTTAATCGGTTGATGTCCTTTTCAACAGACAATAAGATGCGGACAAGCAATACTGCATGCTCATAGGGCAGGACAAGGGAGGCCAATCCATTTATAGTCCCTGAGAATCTCTGGTGTATTGCCGCACCTACATGCTCCAGTTTTTCTTCAAAAAATCCCTTCAGTCTCGATGCCTTTACTATCTCAAAGTGCGGCACCTTTAAGATAATGCGCCGCCCCAGCAGTGAACTCAATGCACCAGCTGCCTGGCCCATGGATATATTTATCAGCTCTGTAAAGGCATCTTTTTCATCCATAGATAAAAAGAGAAAATCTGATTCCTCTTTTAAGCTATTGAGTATGTTCAAGATTACATCTGGTTTTGCCGTCTTTGATACAAAGGCAATGGCACCTGCCTCGAGGGCATCTTTTTTTGTCTCATCCTGTATATCAGCGGTAACAGCAATAAGGGGTATGTCTCTGTTTAATGCATGCAGTTTTTTTATAAGCTCTATACCGTCCATATCCGGCATAATCATGTCAACGGTCGCTGCGTCAAAGACCTCTTTTTTGAATATATCTATGGCCTCTATCCCCCCAGATGCCTCAGTTATAGTATGACCGGCCTTTGTAAGGGCCCTGACAATAAGTTGCCTTGCATAGAACGAATCGTCTACAACAAGTATCTTCATAATTCTTACCCCCAAATATTGTCCTTTTACTAATTATTACGATTTTAAATTAAAAATTGCAAACAGTATTTTATGACGGCGTCTAACAACCAAATCTCAGTCCAGACGCTTTAGGCTGGCTTTTAGGCCTATTCATAAAAAAGACCTAAAGAACCTTGTCTGGGGATGCCCCCTTAGTAGCTATAAATCGTCAATGGACTTATACTAATCCATCTCATCGCTGTGTTTTGTAAATGTTAATAGGTGCTCTTGTCCTCGGTCTTTTTCACCTTTTTTGTATGTCACTACCAGTTTCATCAAGGTCTTGGCCTCATCAAACCTGCCCCTCTTTATTGCGCCCCTTGCCACTATATGACACTTCCTCTCCAGCTCCCCTATCGCCTTTTCACGCATATCCATATCCAGTGTATTGCTGTCCAATAATTTCACAAGGCTTTTTATCCTGAACCTGTCCATGACCTCATATCTTTTCGATAGCTGGTCCTCATGGCCGCCGTTTTTTATTATAAGGGGTCTGTCAATAAAGAGTACGGGGTATCTCGATGAAAGTCTGAGCCACATATCATAGTCCTCGCAAACAGGTAGTGATTCGTCAAAAAGACCAATAGTATCAAAGACCTCCCTCTTGATGACAACAGATGAAGGGCTTATTATGCATAGGGGGAGGCATCTATCAAAGATATGGCCTGAATACTTCCTGTGCCTCTGCCTCTGGTTTATTCTCTTGTGGTTTTTAAGCCAGATCTCGTCTGTATAGGATACAGGATAATCCTTCTCTATCATGGCCTCCATCTGAATGGAAAGCTTATTCTTTAGCCAAAGGTCATCCACATCGAGAAAGGCAATGTAATCACCCCTGGACAGTGTTATACCAGCATTCCTGGCACTGCTTATACCTCCATTGGGCTTCCAGACATAACGGACAGGCAAATCCTTTACTATCTCATAGGGTTTATCAACAGACCCATCATCAACTACGATAATCTCTTTATCTTGAAAATCCTGCTGAATTACAGAGTTGACAGCATGGAAGAGAAATTTTTTTCTATTGTATGTGGTTATGATTACCGAGACCATTAGAAAACGTGCGGACAAAAAAATGGCGGGGACGACGAGACTTGAACTCGCGGCCTCCGGCGTGACAGGCCGGCGTTATAGACCATCTTAACTACGTCCCCGCATAAATGGTAGGCGGAACAGGTTTTGAACCTGTGACCCCCGGCTTGTAAGGCCGATGCTCTCCCGCTGAGCTACCCGCCCACAGTGGCTTAATATAACAACTCTTGTTTTAAATGTCAAACATCAATTTTTTTCAAAAAAACAAAAAACTTTATGCTATATCTGCCTCTTCCTCGTAAATGAGGATGGGTCTATCATGGTTTATTATGACCTCTTCACTAACAACACACTCTTTTACATTGGACATGGATGGTATCTCATACATGATATCGAGCATAACCTTTTCCATAATTGCCCTCAGGCTCCTGGCGCCTGTCTTCTTCTTCATGGCCTCTTTTGCTATTGCCCTTAATGCGCCCTCAGTAAAGGTCAGTTTTACATTCTCAAGCTCAAAGAGCTTCTTGTATTGTTTGGATATGGCATTCTTCGGCCTCTTTAGTATCTCTATAAGGGCCTCCTCACTCAACTCCTCAAGGGTGGCTATAATGGGTAATCTGCCTATAAACTCCGGTATGAGGCCGTATTTGAGGAGGTCTTCCGGCTGTATCTCCTTTATGAGTTCTGAATATCTCTTGTCCCTGCCGCCCTCTACATCCACACCGAATCCAATACCCTTTTTGCCTATCCTGTTCGCTATTATGGAGTCTATACCATTGAATGCACCACCGCATATAAAGAGTATATTGGATGTATCTACCCTTATGTATTCCTGCTGGGGGTGTTTTCTACCGCCCTTTGGCGGAACATTGGCGATTGTCCCCTCAATTATCTTTAAAAGTGCCTGCTGGACGCCCTCTCCTGACACATCCCTTGTTATGGAGGGGCTGTCTGTCTTTCTCGATATCTTGTCTATCTCATCTATATAGACAATACCTTTCTCTGTCTTTTCCACATTGTAATCAGCGGCCTGGAGGAGATACAATATAATGTTCTCCACGTCCTCACCCACATAGCCTGCCTCTGTCAGTGTTGTGGCATCTGCTATGGTAAATGGCACGTGGAGTATCTTGGCAAGGGTCTGGGCAAGGAGGGTCTTCCCTGAGCCTGTAGGCCCTATGAGGAGTATATTGCTCTTCTGTATCTCCACATCATCGAATTTTGCCTTTGTCTCTATCCTCTTGTAGTGATTGTAGACGGCAACTGAAAGCACCTTTTTTGCATATTCCTGACCTATTACGTATTCATCCAGGAGCCTGTTTATCTCATTGGGCTTGGGCATGGAGGTCTTTATATAGTCGAGCCTCTCCTTTTTTACCTCCTCCTGGATAATCTCATTGCACAGGCCAACACACTCATCGCAAATATATACCATGGGTCCTGCAATGAGTTTTTTGACCTCATCCTGACTCTTACCGCAAAAAGAACAATGCAATTTTATTGTCCTCCCATTCTTTTTAATCATTTAATGCCCTCTTTTCTACGATTTCATCTATTATTCCGTATTCAAGTGCCTGCTGTGCCGTCATATAAAAATCCCTCTCTGTATCTGCCTCTATCCTCTCCGGGGGCTGGCCAGTATGTTTTGTAAATATGTTATTTATCTCCTGGCGCATCCTCAATATCTCCTTTGCCTGTATGTTTATATCTGTTGCCTGACCCTGGACCCCTCCCAAGGGCTGGTGTATGAGTATCCTTGAATGGGGAAGGGCAAGCCTCTTACCCTTTGCACCTCCAGCCAGTAAAACAGCACCCATGCTCGCTGCCTGACCTATACACATGGTGACAACAGCAGGTTTTATATACTGCATGGTGTCATATATGGCAAGACCGCTTGTAATTATGCCGCCCGGGCTGTTTATATACAGGAATATGTCTTTGGATGGGTCTTCTGATTCGAGGAACAACAACTGGGCAATAATGATATTGGCCACATTGTCATCTATGGCTGAACCGAGAAAAATTATCCTCTCTTTGAGGAGCCTCGAGTATATATCGTATGCCCTCTCGCCTCTCCCATCCCTTTCTATTACCATGGGGATAAGGGTCATAGTGTCTCCTTTATAACAGCATTATCCTTCAGGAGATTGAGCGTCTTTTCCTCAAGGATAATGTCTTTTAGCTTGTCTATCAGGTTATTCCGCTCATAAAAACTCTTTATCTCTATAAAGGGTCTCTTTGAGTCCTCGGCAATCCTCTTTATCCTCTCCTCTACATCACCCTCTTCTATCTTGAGGTCTTCTTTTTCTGCTATCTTGGTGAGCAATATGTCTGTCTTTATCCTCAATGATGCCTTTTCCTCAAAGTCCTTCCTGAGGGTGCCTTCTATATTCTTTTTTATGTCCTCTGCAATGCCTTCAGAAGGGTATCTTGCCTCTGCATCCTCAAGCATGGACTCTACCCTCTTTGCCAGGTATCTCTTGGGGATAGGTATCTCTATACCCTCAAGGATTCTGTCTATAATCTTTTGATATATGATTTTGTTCCTGTTTTTTTCCTTTTCCTTTAAGAGCTCGTCTTTTATGTTTGCCTTCATATCATCGAGGCTTTCAAAGCCCATATCCTTTGCAAAGTCGTCATCTAATTCAGGCAGTATCTTCTTTCTTATCTCTTTTATATGGACCTTGAATGTAACTCTCTTTCCGCATATATCCTTATCCGGATAATCATCGGGAAAATCTATATCAAACTCCTTATCCTCTCCCATCTTTAATCCGTATATCTCTTTCTCAAATTCAGGCATGACAGATGATGAACCTAGCTCAATGGGATATGCATCTGACTTTACCTCTTTTAATGGTATGTCGGATAGGAAACCCTGATAGCTTATGACAACAAAATCACCTTCCTCAGCACCCTCATCTGCCTCTTTCATCCTCATCTCAGCATGGAGGAGCCTTATGCTCTCTATCCTCTTGTTGATATCCTCTTCAGTTATATTAATAGGCTCTACCTCCACCTCTATGCCTTTATATTCTGGGAGTTCTATCTCAGGGATGACCTCACACTCAAGGACATAGCCTTTCAGACCATCCTCTTCTAAAAAATCAACAATAGGTTCACCAATGGGATTTATATCTGCCTCTTTAAGGGCATCAAACATAGTGTTTTTCACGAGCCTGTTTCTTAGCTCATCATCTATGTAATCCTTATAGAATGTAGCGATTATGTTACGAGGTGCCTTTCCAGGTCGAAAACCTTTTATCTTTGCCTGTCTCTTTAGCTCATTATAAATGCCTTCCTCGATTCTCTTAATATCCTCCTCAGGAATTCTCACCTCGAGCTTTTTCGTAACATTATCTATAACTTGAACATCAATCTTCATCAGGGCCTCCGATATAATTATAACTCATCCTGCAAAGACAGTATGAATATCCATTGCATATGCCTCCGTGTATTATAAATCACAACGCTAATTTATTCAATATTTTCCTTTGGAAATCAAAAAAGTCTACATATCTATTCCATATCTTTGAGGCTTAGCAGTCTAAATAAGGTCATACACACCTGCCAGAGCAGGATGGTTTTGATCTGTGGTCTTCAGGCTAAACTAAAAGCCCTCTGCAAAACCTTTGTATCTGAGGCCTTGCAAAGGGCTTTAAGATTGTTTTTCTATATTTTTATAGCTCAGGAGGTAGTGCCTTTAATTGGTCAAGGGAGAAGACAGGCCCATCCTTGCACACATATTTGGAGCCTATATTGCATCTTCCACAGATACCTATACCGCACTTCATCCTCTTTTCCAGGGTGGTTATAATCTGTTCATCCTTGAAGTTGAGCTTTACAAGGTTCTGGAGGACGAATTTTATCATTATAGGCGGACCGCATGTGATGGCTATGGTATTCTCCGGGGAGGGTGCAATCTCATTGAGGACTGTTGGCACAAAACCTGTCCTTTTTGTCCATCCCGGATATTCTGTATCAACCGTTAGTATGAGATTGACATCTGACCTTGATTCCCACTCCTTGAGGTCGTCTTTGTAACATAGGTCAGGTGGTGTCCTGGCGCCGTAAAGTATCGTTATGTCGTCGTAGTCCTTACGGTTGTCGAGCATGAATAGTATCAATGTCCTCAGGGGTGCAAGCCCAATGCCGCCACCGATGAAGAGTATTTTTTTGCCCTTCATCTGTTCATAGGGGAACCAGTTGCCCAGGGGTGCCCTGACACCTATCTGGTCTCCCACATAGAGTTCATGTATGGCGTTTGTCACCTCACCTGCCTTCATGACGCTGAACTGGAGATACTCCATCCTTGTGGGAGGTGAATTTATAACAAAGGTTGACTCACCTACACCAAAAACAGAGAGCTGTCCAACCTGTCCTGGCTCGAATTTGAAGTTTTTCATCTTTTCCGGGTCATTAAAGACCACATGAAAGGATTTTATATTGGGTGTCTCTTCTATAATGTTTGTAATGGTTGCTAATTCAGGCAGGTAGGGATTCTTCATGCCTTTCCCCCATTAGATGTTAGATTTGTTTCTGCGCTCTGCTCGCACAGGTCATCTACGACCTTGCTTATATCTACTGAAACAGGACAGTATCTTATGCACCTTCCACAGCCGCAGCAAGCTATGACGCCGTTGTATTTCTCTGGATAATAAACAAACTTATGGCCTACCCTGTTTTTGAACCTGTGGAATTTTGTAGGTCTTGGGTTATGACCACTTGCCTCAAGGGTAAAGTGGAAAAACATACATGCATCCCAGCTCCTTATCCTCTCCCCCTCTTTTAATCTCGACTCATCTGTTATATTAAAACAGTAACATGTAGGGCAGAGGAATGTGCATGCTGCACAGCTTACGCATTTGCTTAGTGCCTGTTCCCAGAATTCATCTTCATTAAATATCTTCTGTGATATTTCAGGCTTTCCAGTCTTTGTAAAAGGATTTTTGACCTTGTTTTTTGTCTCTTCCTGTTTTTTCTGTGCCTCTTGCAGGCTTGCCTTGCCGTCTTCTATGAGGCTTGACTGCATTAATGCCTTGCCTTTTTCTGTTACAGGCTCAAATACATAACCACTGGGTAGTTCTGTAATGAGGATATCCGAACCCTCTTTATCTGCAGGGCCACCACCCACTGACACACAGAAACAACCAGGGGATGGTGCAGGACATGCAAGGCCTATAATCACTGTCTTCTCACGCCTGCCAGTATAGTATGGGTCTGGTATATCTGAATCCTTGTAAACCCTGTCGTAGACCGTAAAACCCTTTGCATCGCATGGTCTTGCACCGAATATAACCGTATCCTTGAAGTCCATCTGCTCTTCGAGCTTTATATCTACCTTATCAGGGCTATCCTCTTTTTTTAAGAAACTGTATTTGAATAGTGTCTCATACTGAGGAAAGATCACTGATTTTGGCGATAGATTAGCAGGACGATCAAGGCAGATATCCCTGCCCTCAGCAAGGGGCTTGAAGGATACTATATCTTCCTCTGCAAAGGGTGCATATACAGTATACTTTGCTGCCAGTTCCTTTAAAAATGCCTGTAAATTCTCTTTTTTGAGAAAACCTATCTCTATCATCCGATCTTATGCTCCTTGATTTTCAACTCGTCTACATTAAATGTATACATGGGAGGCTTATCATCAGGATTTACACCGGGTTCGTAATCAAACAGGTCCTTCATATCCATATTTATCTTTCTCTTGAGCTTATTGACCGGTATACCCATGGGGCATACCCTCTCACACTCCCCGCACTCGACACACCTGCCTGCCAGATGCACTGCGTGGATCATATGGAACATGAGTTTCTCCTGTGTGGTTAGTCTCTGGCTTATCCAGTGTGGCTCACGGGTCTCTGCTATACAACTGTCCTGACAAATACACATGGGGCATGCATTCCTGCATGCATAGCATCGTATACATCTATCGAACTCTTTTAACCAGTAATTGAGTTTCTCCTCCAGTGTCATCTTATCAAACTCTACTATATCCTCATAGACACTCTCTTTTGGTTTGTCAGATGATATGGGGTCGCCGATAAGATGGTCATAGATTACAGGTGTGGGATACTGGCATGTCCTGCATTTATCAGGCTGGACATCTGTCAATGCCAGTGTCTTCTGTCCCTTATCTGTAGTTACATTTATCTTTCCATCCTTTTCAAAGGAGATATCCTCGATGTTTGCATAGTCTACTGCCTTTGTTAGTTTCTTAACGCTTATGACCCCGCTGCAGGGGATACCTATTATCTTTATATTCTCTCTATTGATGAGCCCTTCCTGCATATACTGGACTATTGTCCTGCTATCACAGCCCTTTACTATGATGCCTACCTTTTTCTTTAGAGATGGAAGGTAGGTTGTGAGATTATGGACACAGATAGGAGACCATATGAGCCTGTCTACCTGCTCCGGTGTATTTATAAAAAGAGGGGTTGCATGGACCTTATCAAAACCCTCTGTATAACCTATAACAACATCTACTTCACTTAAAACATTTTTTACCACATCTCTGAGCATCTCCATTGACACGCTTTAAGCCTCCCTTTTTATATTCAACGGGCCTAATCTATGGATTGCCTCTGTAAAATCTCTGACAGTCTGCTGCCACCTTGCACCCTCTGAGGCAGATATCCATGTGTAGTGGAATCTCCTGTTGTCTATGCCTAAGAAAGATAGGAGTCTCTTTAACATCTCGAGTCTTCTTCTGGCATAGAAGTTTCCGTCTGAATAGTGACAGTCCCTCGGGTGACACCCTGAAACAAGAACCCCGTCTGCACCGTTTAAAAGTGCCTTAACCACAAAAAGGGGGTCTACCCTTCCTGAACAGGGGACTCTGATTATGCGGAGGTCAGTTGGTTGTTTAAAACGACTCACCCCAGCAGTATCTGCACCACCATATGAACACCAGTTACAAAGAAATCCTACTATCCTTAACTCTTGTTTAGGGTCTACCCCTGACATAATGCATTAACCTCCGCCAATATCTGGTTGTCTGTAAAATGCTGTAACTGAATTGCACCGCATGGGCATGTAGATGTGCATACACCACAACCAGCACAGACTGTCTCTATAACATCAGCAACTATCCTGCCGTCTCTCAACTGATTTTCCTTTATTGCCTGGAAAGGACATGTTCGGACGCACTTCAGGCATCCAACACATTTGTTTATATTAACCTTTGCCACAGCAGGGTCTGATTCCAGCATATCCTTGGAGAATAAGGCAAGGACCTTACTGGCTGCTGCGCTGCCCTGACCCACTGATGCCGGTATATCCTTTGGACCCTGACACGCACCGGCAAGAAATACACCTGATGTGTTTGTCTCAACTGGTCTTAATTTTGGATGGCTCTCTACATAGAAACCGAATGTATCATAGGATATATGGAGTTTTTCTGCAAGGCGTGCTGCATCAGGGTTGGAAAGGACTGCTGTCCCCAGGACAACCAGATCTGCCTCTACCTCTACCTGTGTCCCAAGGAGTGTATCTGCACCCCTCACCACCATCTTCTTGCCCTTCGGGTATATCCTTGATACACGACCCCTTATATATTTGACGCCATAGTCCTCCTGTGCCCGCCTGGTAAACTCGTCATACCCCTTTCCAGGTGACCTTATGTCCATATAGAACACATAGGACTGGGAATCAGGTATATGGTCTTTGGTTAGTATTGCCTGTTTTGCAATATACATACAACAGAAGTTGGAGCAGTAAGGGACGCCTATTGACTTATCCCTTGAGCCTGCACATGCCACAAAGACAACGGTCTTTGGTTCTGTATTGTCTGATGGTCTCAATATATGCCCTGCTGTTGGACCGGATGCATTGAGGAGCCTCTCATACTGGATACCTGATATAACATCAGGGTAACGGCCACCACCGTATTCCGGAAGCCTTTCCAGGTCAAGGAGGCTGTATCCTGATGCAACTATTATTGCACCCACCTCTTCTGTAACTATCTCATCCTGCATCTCATAGTTAATGGCCTTTGTGGGGCATATCTTTGCACATACGCCACATTTGCCTTTTGTGAATTGCCTGCAGTAGTTGGGGTCTATCTTGGCCTTTTTCGGTATAGCCTGTGGGAACGGGATATTAATGGCCTTTGTAGGTGCCACACCGAAATTAAAATAGTCATAGGCATTTCTTGAAGGGCATTTCTCCATACATGCACCGCATCCTGTGCATTTTGTCCAGTCCACATATGTTGCCTTCTTTCTTATCTTTATCTGATAGTTACCTACATAACCTTTTATATCCTCTATCTCTGAATATGCATAGAGTTTTATCTTATCGTGCTGGGCCACATCCACCATCTTTGGACCCAGTATGCATATGGAGCAGTCTATAGTTGGGAAGGTCTTGTCGAGCCTTGACATCATACCGCCTACGCTCGGGCTCTTCTCTACCAGGACAACCTCAAGACCGCCGTCGCCGCAGTCCAGGGCTGCCTGCATACCTGCCACACCACCACCTATGACAAGGACCCTCTTGTTTATCTTGAAGGATGAAGAGAAAAGCGGCTTATCCTGCATAACCTTGGCAACAGCCATTGTAATGACATCGATAGCCTTTTTTGTGTTGGCCTCTTTGTTTTCGCCAACCCATGATATGTGTTCACGGATGTTGGCCATCTCAAAGTAGTATTTATTAAGCCCTGCCTTCTCTATTGTCCTTCTGAATGTCAGCTCGTGCATCCTCGGTGAACATGCTGCCACAACGATCCTGTTGAGATTATACTGCTTTATTGCCTGTTTAATCTCATCCTGTCCCGGCTCAGAGCATGTATACATATATGTTGTAGCATGGGCAACACCGGGGATTTTTCTTATCTCATCGGCAACAGCCTTGACATCTACTGTCCCTGCAATATTGTTTCCACAATGGCAAATAAATACACCAACCCTCATCTATGGGTTCTCCTCTTCTCCAGTCTCTTGTTTTTTAACTTCTTTTTTTGCCTTTTTTTCCTGTTCTTTTGCCTTCTCCCTCTCTAAATACTCCTGCTTTGTAATGCGGGAGCGTGCAAAATGGTCTGCACTGACAATGAGCTTATCAAGTCCTAATTCCTTTGGGGTATACCCGAATGCAAGACCCATCAACTGGGTAAAATATATAACCGGGATATTGAAATTAGAACCTGTTGTCTGATTTATCTGTTCCTGCCTCAAATCAAGGTTCTGCTGGCATAATGGGCATGCAACAACAATACAGTTTGCCCCTGCATCCTCTGCCATGGCAATGACTTTTTTAGACAGTTCATTTACCATCTTCCTCTTAGGCACACCGAATGCAGCGCCACAGCACTCTAATTTAAAGGCAAAGTCACATACCTCAATACCAAGGGCAGATATAATCCTGTCCATGGATATGGGGTTTTCAGGGTCGTCGAACTGGGCGATCTTGGGTGGTCTGTTCATTATGCAGCCATAGTAAGGTGCGGCCTTCATATCTGGGATTATATGGGTTACCCGGTTGGATATGGCCTCTAATCCCACATCTTCATATAGTATCTGGAGTGAAGACTTGGCATATACCCCACAGTTATACTTTTCATCAAGGAGCTCGTTTACCTTCTCCTTGAATGTCTCGTCGTTCTCCATGGAGTACTGTGCCTTTTTAAAGGCCATGAGACATGAAGGACAGTTTGTGGTTACCACATCAAGACCCATATTCTCGATAATAGACAGGTTTCTTGCTGCAAGGGCAGCAGCAAAGACATGGTCTACTGTATGGGCCGGGGTTGAGCCACAGCAACTCCAGTCTTCAGGTTCAACATAGTCAATGCCCAGTGCATCAAAAACAACCCTCATTGACTTGTCATATTCCACCGCAGTCCCTTCAAGGGAACATCCTTGATAATATGCGTATCTCTTTTTAGCCATGTTTCTTCAAAGTTTCCTGGAATCTGTCAAATATCTTTGCCACTTTATCGCTTCCTTTTATCTTTTTAGGTAGAAAATGTATCTTGTTATGAGCCAAAACCTTTGGACCTAAATCTGAATCTGCAAAAAGATGACCTGACCTCAGGTTGTAGGACATCAGTGTCCCGACCTCGTAGATCCTCCCAAACTTTTTCACAGAGTCAAGAAAGGAGTCATAGAATAGCTTTATGTCTTTCTCTGATACCCTGTTTTCCCTGCGGGCTATAATCCTCAATACATCCATAATATGTGCCACATCTATCTCGCAGGGACACCTTGTTGTGCATGTCTCGCATGTTGCACAGAGCCAGATTGCCTTTGAATTGAGTATTGTGTCCTTCTGGCCTGCCTGGAGAAGCCTCATTATCTGGCTTACAGGGTAATCAAAGTAGTGGGAGTAAGGACAACCAGCAGTGCAGTTCCCGCATTGATAGCATAATGCAGGGTCCTGTCCGCTTTCTTCTTTTACATGCTCTATAAATTCCCAATCAATACTCTCTGTTAAATTAATGGCATCCATATGTCTTTTTAGCCCATCCTTTTATTTGTGAAATTTTTAACACTTTTTAAAAAACCTTGTCAATATTTTTTTATAAATTTTTCGTTTTTAATAGTGAACAGAGAATCAAATCCAAAAATCGCCTATAGTTCTATAATGCTAAGTAATCAACTATTTTTAAGGGGAAAACATTTTGTGAATATTTTCTTTTTAATGCCCGTCCCCTTTTCATCTATTCACTATTGTAAACTACCTATCCCTTATTTAGACCTCTTTGTCTTTTTTTCCTTGCTCTCCCTCTTCTCTTTTATTGCAGCCCTGGCTGCAGCAAGTTTAGCAAGGGTCACCCTGTATGGTGAACAGCTTACATAATTGAGGCCTATCCTGTGACAGAATTCAACAGAGTTTGGCTCTCCCCCGTGTTCACCGCATATGCCTACCTTCAGGTCTTTCCTTGTAGACCTGCCCAGTTCAACACCCATCTTCATGAGTTTACCAACACCCTCTTCATCTATCCTCTGGAATGGGTCATAGTCGTATATACCGTTTTCTACATAGAACCTCAGAAATTTTCCTGCATCATCCCTGCTCATACCAAGGACTGTCTGGGTGAGGTCGTTGGTGCCAAAAGAGAAGAACTCTGCCTCTTTTGCTATCTCGTCTGCAGTGATTGCTGCCCTTGGTATCTCTATCATAGTCCCTATCTTGTAGTCTATCTCAATGCCGTATTTCTTGGTTACTTCCTTAGCGGTCTTCTCAACCACATCCTTCTGCAATGAAAGCTCACGGATATGACCTACAAGGGGTATCATTATCTCAGGCTTTACATCTATGCCCTTCTTTTTCACCTCACATGCTGCCTCAAAGATGGCCTGTGCCTGCATCTGGGTGATCTCAGGGAATACTATACCGAGTCTGCATCCCCTGTGACCGAGCATGGGGTTTGCCTCATGGAGGCTGCTGACCTTTGCAAGGAGGCTTTCGAATGGTATCCCCATCTTCTGGGACAATGCCTTTATCTCCTTCTCTGTGTGGGGCAGGAACTCATGTAGTGGCGGGTCCAGTGTCCTTATGGTTACAGGTAGCCCATTCATTACCTTGAATATCCCTATAAAATCCTTCTTCTGCATGGGAAGGAGCTTTTTAAGTGCCTTTTTTCTTCCCTCTAAATCATTGGCAAGTATCATCTCCCTGACAGCATCAATCCTCTCGCCCTCAAAGAACATATGCTCTGTCCTGCAGAGCCCTATACCCTCGGCACCAAAGGCAACTGCCACGGATGCCTGTTTAGGCTCGTCAGCATTGGTCCTGATACCCAGTCTCCTTGTCTCATCTGCCCATGACATGAGGAGGGCAAAATCCTGATAGACCTGTGATTTCTCTGGCTTTAAGGTCTTATCGATGAGCACCCTTAATATCTCCGATGGTATGGTCTTTATCTCTCCCATAAAGACCTCCCCGGTAGTCCCGTCAATGGAGATATATTCGCCCTCTTTTATGGTCTTTCCCTTCACAGATATAGATTTCTTCTTGTAATCTATATCCAGTTCACCACACCCGGCAACGCAGACCTTACCCATCTGCCTTGCCACGAGGGCTGCATGGCTTGTCATACCACCCCTTGATGTAAGGATACCCTGGGCTGCATTCATACCCCTTATATCCTCCGGGGATGTCTCTATACGAACGAGTATCACCTTCTCGCCCCTTGCTGCCCATGATTCTGCATCCTCTGCATTGAATACTACCTTACCTGTTGCAGCACCAGGCCCGGCATTGAGGCCCCTTGCAATCATATTCCCTGATTTCAGGGCCTTTTCCTTCTCTTTTGGGTCGAATATGGGTCTTAAAAGCTGATTGAGCATATCCGGCTCTACCCTCATGAGCGCCTCTTCCTTTGTGATAAGGCCCTCTTTTACCATATCAACGGCTATCTTAAATGCAGAGAATGCTGTCCTCTTTCCTGTCCTTGTCTGGAGCATCCATAGCTTTCCGTTCTGTATTGTAAACTCTATATCCTGCATATCCTTGTAGTTCTTCTCCAGTATATCCCTTATCCTTATAAGCTGTTTGTATATGTCAGGCATAACCTCTTCAAGGGATTGCACCTTTTTGTCTGCCTTCTGTTTTATATTGATGGGCAGGGGTGTCCTTATACCTGCCACAACATCCTCACCCTGGGCATTGAGGAGATATTCGCCGTAAAAGTGGTTCTCTCCTGTTGCCGGGTCTCTTGTAAAGGCAACGCCTGTGCCACAGTCATTACCCATATTACCAAACACCATACACTGGACATTAACAGCAGTCCCCCAGTCATCGGGTATATTGTTCAATTCCCTGTATGCTATTGCCCTCTCGTTATTCCATGATTTAAACACAGCGCCTATTGCCCCCCAAAGCTGTTCATAAGGGTCTTCAGGGAATTCAGCACCGACCCTCTTTTTTATAATAGCCTTGAATCTCTTTACCAGGTCCTTCAGGTCATCTACAGAGAGCTCTACATCGAGCTTAATATTCCTCTCTTTCTTCTTTGCCTCTATTATCTCTTCAAAGGGGTCTGTCTCCTCTTTTGTCTGGGGCTTAAGCCCGAGGACAACATCTCCATACATCTGGACAAACCTGCGGTAGCAATCATAGGCAAACCACTCGTTGTTCGTTTTTTTGGCAAGGCCCTTTACAGTCTTTTCATTGAGACCGAGGTTCAATACAGTATCCATCATACCTGGCATACTTACCCTTGCCCCGGACCTTACAGAAAAAAGTAGGGGGTTTTTGCTGTCGCCAAATACTGCCCCCATCTCCTTCTCTACCTTTTTTACATTTTCTATGACCTCTTCTTTTAGACCATCAGGGAATTTCATGCCGGAATTGTAGTAGAGTATACATACCTCTGTGGTTATGGTAAAGCCCGGGGGAACCGGGATACCGAGATTAACCATGTCTGCAAGGCCTGCGCCCTTTCCACCTAATAGATTTTTTAATTTTGAACTGCCCTCAGCCTTTTTACCACCAAAATAGTATACATATTTTGCCATGAAACCCTCCTGTCTATTCTATTCGGATTTTTGAAAAGTCACTGTATGTCAAAAACATATCTTTTATATGTTTTAAAAGGGCGAGCCTGTTGTTCTTTATAGATTCTTCCTTGTCCATTACAAAGACCTTGTCAAAGAAATTATCTATAGTTGTTTTGAAACTGATAAGCACTGTAAGGGCATGGGGATATTTTTTGTTTTTCATATGATCAAAGAATTCACCCTTTTTTGTATCGTAGGTACTGTATAACGCCCTCTCCTCATCCTGCCTGAAAAGGGATGTATCTATAACAAGGGAATCGAATATCTGCTTTGTGATATTATAAACCCTTTTGAAACCCACCATGAGCTTCTCAAAATCCTCAATGGCACCCTGGTTCTCCAGTGCCAGGAGACGTTCATATCCATCGTATATATCTTCGCCTACCACATCAAGGACACTCTCCACAAAGTCCTGTCTGTGACCCTCCTCTATCATAGAGAACTTGAATCTCGTCTGTATGAAATCTATAAGAGAGGCTTTTGTATCCTCAAGAGAAAGCCTGTCCTTTATCCCTGAACCTGCCTCATATGCACGCCTTATAAGCCCTGACAGGCTGATGTTATAGTTTCTATCCGTTATTATCCTTATAATACCCAGGGCCTGCCTTCTTAGTGCATAAGGGTCAAGGTTCCCGGATGGTGTAATCCCTACAGAGAAAAAAGAGACAAGAGAGTCTATCTTATCTGCTATCCCAAGGATAGAGCCCAGTGTTGTCTTGGGCAGGTCTTTTTCCCCCCCTGTAGGCAGGTAGTGTTCCTCTATGGCAGTTGCCACATCCGGGTCATAGCCCTGTAGTCCTGCGTATATCCTGCCCATTGTCCCCTGGAGCTCAGGGAACTCGCCCACCATGTGTGTCAGGAGGTCTGCCTTTATTATACGGACAGCCTTATTGAGCCTTTCTATATCATTGTAATTAAGGACATCGGCAAGATAGCCTGCAATCTCTTGAACCCTGTCTGTCTTCTCCTTTAATGTCCCCAGCCTAACATGGAATACAATAGAGGATAGCCTCTCATATAGGCTGTCTAAGGTAGTCTTCTTATCTTCTTCAAAGAAGAAACCTGCATCGGCAAGCCTTGCCCTCAACACCTTCTCATTGCCCTTTATAACATTTGCATCACTGGTAGGGACTGTATTGGCGAAAAATATAAAATAGGGCATCAGTTCCCCTTTCGGGTCCTCGATGGGGATATATTTCTGATGACTCTTCATGACGTTTATAAGGACCTCTTTTGGAATCGTTAAAAATGACCTGTCAAATGTGCCTGTAAGGGGATAGGGATATTCGGTGATATATAATATCTCCTTTAAGAGGTCTTCATCCCTTACTGCAATGCCACCAACCCTTTTTTCTATATCCTCAATACCCTTTAAGATGATACCCATCCGCTCTGATTCATCTATGATGACATAGTTCTCTCTTAATCTGTCTCTATATTCTCTTGTGTTTTTTATCTCTATGGGGCCTTTGGACAGAAACCTGTGGCAGTATGTAAGGTTGCCACTCTTTACATCTGCAATCTCTACCTCTACTGGTATACTGTCAAAAAGCACAATCAGCCACTGGATAGGCCTTGCATATTCAAAGGTCTCGCTGCCCCACCTCATCTTCTTTTGAAAAGGTATCCTGGATATTATATCTTTCAATAGATTAGGCAAGACATGTACAGTGGGCATGCCTTTTTCGATCTTCTCTACTGTTACAAATTCAACGCCATCCTTGACAGCCTTTTTCAGGTCTTCCACAGCTACACCCTGTGATTTTGCAAAGCCTGTTGCTGCCTTTGTTGGATTACCGGATTCATCATATGCCCTGTTGGCAGGGGGGCCGAACTTTACGGTCTTTGTCTCTGCCTGCTTCTCTGCCATGTCATCTATTATGACCGCAAGCCTCCTTGGTGTGCCCTGGATGTAGATACTGCCAAAACTAATCCTCATCTGGGCAAGACCTTCAGTTAAAAGCCTCGATAAACCTTCCTTTGCAGGTTCAATAAACCTCGCAGGAATCTCCTCTGTCCCTATCTCAAGTAAAAAATCTCCCATTAAAGATACCTTTTGTCTTTATGTGGTCTTTAAAAGAGGAAAACCCATCTCTTCCCGTTTTTTCACATATAATTCAGCACATAGCTTGGCAAGGTTTCTTACCCTGCCGATGTAGTTTGCCCTCTCTGTCACGCTGATTGCGCCCCTTGCGTCCAGTAGATTGAAGATGTGGGAACATTTAAGGCAGTAATCATAGGCAGGAAAGACAATACCCCTGTCCTTTGCAAGCCTCTCCCCTTCTGCCTCAAAGACATCAAAGAGCCCTCTCAGTATGGATGCATCAGATTCCTCAAAGTTGTATATGGAAAACTCCCTTTCTGGTTCGAGAAAGACATCACCATAGGTTATATCTTTATTCCATTTGATATGGAAGACATTATCCACATCCTGGAGATACATGGCTATCCTCTCTATACCGTATGTTATCTCAACTGTTATGGGGGATAGGTCAATGCCACCGCACTGCTGAAAATAAGTAAACTGGGTAATCTCCATCCCGTCGAGCCAGACCTCCCAGCCAAGACCCCATGCCCCAAGGGTGGGTGACTCCCAGTCATCCTCTACAAACCTTATATCATGGGATGACATATCTATACCAAAACCCTTCAGGCTGTCTATGTAGATATTCTGTATATCCTTTGGCGATGGCTTCATTATTACCTGGAACTGATAATAATGCTGTAGCCTGTTAGGGTTTTCACCGTATCTGCCGTCTGCAGGTCTTCTTGAAGGCTGGACATAGGCTGTATTCCACGGCTCAGGACCCAGTGCCCTTAAAAAGGTGGCAGGGTGAAATGTCCCTGCACCTACCTCCATGTCATAGGGCTGCTGGACAATACAACCTCTTTCTGCCCAGAAACTCTGCAACGCAAATATAAGGTCTTGAAGATACATGGCTAATACCTTTTTTGTATATCACAAGATATGTTCATATTTCCATATTTTTGTGAAAAAAAAGACAAAATTTAAATACAGACTGCAGATTTGTAAAAACATACTGTTATATGCGTTAGATGCATTATGATTTTGTAGTTTTTAATCGATTTACTTTTTATGATTCACTATTTATAGATACTAAAGGAACTGCCTCAAGGTTCAGGCCTATCTATGTTTAGTGCCCGACCACAGCCCCTTTTTCTGTCATTGCACCTATGAAATAGACGCCTTTTTCCTTCTTCTTTTTCTTTTCTGAATACATGAAATTATCGGCTATTGATATGAGTTCTTCCAGTGAATTATGAATCTGTGGGTCATAATTGACAAAACCAAGGCTGTAAGAGAGCCTATACTGAAGGGCCTCCTGTTCATTATATATATCTACAAGATGGTTTAGACGCCTCTTTAGGTTTTCTGCATTCAGCACCCCTGTGCAAAGGGCAAGGACTGCAAACTCGTCACCGCCAAGTCTGCCTACAATGTCTGATTCCCTGAATGTCCCTTTCAATGCATTTGCCAAGGCAATTAAGGCCTTGTCACCCTCCTGATGTCCTATATTATCGTTTATCCATTTTAGTCCATCCATATCAATAAAAAATAGAATGAGTTCTTTCCTGAGGCGTCTTGCCATCTTAAGCTGCTGTTCAGCAAATGTAAAAAATCCTCTCCTGTTTAAAAGGCCTGTCAGCTCATCGGTTGTTGAAAGGGTCTTGAGCCTCTCCTCCATCTGCCTCTTTTCTGTTACATCAAGCATTGTCCCTAATACAGCAGGCTTTCCATTGTATATCACCCTTGACCCGTGTATCTCACCTCTCCTGACTGTGCCGTCTTTTCTGCATGCTATAATATCGAGACGCATACCACCTCTGTCGTCCCACATCTCTTTCACTATCTTTTCTATGGACGTGCCTTCATCTACAATAGTAAGGTCCCTCGGCGAAAGTTTATTTATTATCTCTTCAGGTTCATATCCATGTATCTCTGCAAAGGTCTTATTTACATACCTAAATAGACCTTCCTGTATAAGATAAACGCCAACAGGTGACTGTTCTGTAAGGATCCTATATCTCTCCTCTGACTCCTTTAGCATCAACTCTATCTGCTTACGTTCATTTATGTTTTCTACAGTGCCTTCAAAATATAGTATCTGATTTTTATCATTATACACTGCCCGGGCATTTATTGATGTCCAGAACAGTGTACCGTCCCTTTTTCTGCTCAGTATCTCATACCCTTTAACAGCCCCCTGTTCCTCAAGGATGTTCTTTAATCTTTCATATTCTCCCGGGTCTGCAAAAAGCTGTCTATCCATATATACCTTATCTACTATATCATCAGGCGATTCAAACCCGTGCATGGCAGCAAAGGATGGGTTGACGCTTAATACACTGCCGTCATATGCAATCTGGAAGATCCCCTCCACAGCGTTTTCAAAGATATTTCTGTATTTTGACTCGCTCGCCTTAAGGGCCAATGCCATCTGTTTCCTTAATAGGGCATTGGCAAATATCTCGCCCACAATCTTAAGCAGGGAGATGATACTCTCTGACCATGTTGTTTTCTTTCGGATATTTTCAAACCCCAGAAAACCAATTGCCTTATAGCCTGATACAATGGGTACAGCGATTATAGACTTAATCTCCTTGATAGCCAGGTTCCTCTTCTCTTCAATGGCATCAATAGGGGCATCATCAATGTCAGGGAGATGGACTATTTCAAGGCTTTTAATCTTACTGCAAAACCACGGTATAATATCTGATGAGACGTTCTGTAATAATTTTTTCTGCGATTTTATACCCTCTGCGCACCATTCGTGGGTATTGCTTATCTGTTTGCCATCTTCGGAAAACTGAAATACATAGCTCCTATCAGCACCTGCATATCTACCAATAACCCCCAAGACATCTACAATACCATCATCTGTGTCTTCAGGGGATAGAATAATAAAATTAGTTGAAAGGGCAAGTATGAGCTTTAATAGCTCCTCATGGTCATTGTTTGCCACCATATCACTGGATAGGCCATTATTCTCAAGGCTTTTAAATTCTGATAGAATAGACCCTTTAGGCATCTGCATGCCTTTGTGACCCTTTATAAACCCTGTCTCTGATTTATCTGTTTCTCCCAAAATCCTACCGTATAGATATTTATTTTCGCTGCTGATTATTATCGCATTTTATATCTTATTCTTAAATTTATCCTCAAAAAAACCACAAGGTCTTATACGTCTCGCCAGAACAGGATGGTCTTTTGCTATTTTTATTAAGCCTATAGTCTTTAGTCTGTTTTAAATACTGCACCTGTTGCAGCAGATGTAACCATCTGGGCATACCTTGCCATGTAACCCTCTTTTATCTTTGGTTCAGGCCTCCTCCATGCAGATTTACGTTTCTTCATCTCCTTTTCGCTGACCTTTAAGTCTATAGTCTTTTTTATTAAATCTATCTCTATCTTATCCCCATCCCTGACAAATGCAATAGGCCCTCCTTCCGCTGCCTCAGGGGACACATGGCCTATACAGAGACCTCTTGTCCCCCCTGAAAACCTTCCGTCTGTAATAAGGGCACAGGACAGGTCCAGGCCTCTCCCTGCAAGGATGCTCGTTGGCGTTAACATCTCTCTCATCCCTGGGCCGCCTTTCGGACCCTCATACCTTATTATAACTGCATCCCCGGGGTTTATTTCGCCGTTCATTATAGCTGCCCCTGCCTCTTCCTCGCTCTCAAAGACCCTTGCCTTTCCCACAAAATGCCATATATCCTTTGATACACCGATCCTCTTTACAATAGAGCCATCAGGGGCAAGGCTACCTGTGAGGACAGCGAGACCGCCTTTTTCGTGATATGGATTATCAATGGAATGGATAACCTCATGGTCATAGACCCCTGCCTCTTTTATAATATCCCCTACCCTTCTACCATCAACCGTCAGACACTTCTTATTGATGAGCCTCTTTCTTGATAACTCCTTCATTATGGCGTATACACCTCCTGCCTCGTTTAAGTCCTCTAATCTGTGGGGACCTGCAGGGCTCATATTGCATAGATGGGGGACCTTTTCTGATATGTCATCGAAAAGCGTAAGGGGTAACCTGATGCCCCCTTCAAAGGCAATAGCAGGGAGGTGTAATGCTGTGTTAGATGAACCACCGAATGCCATATCAACGGTTATGGCATTCTTGAATGCATCGATTGTCATTATATCACGGGGTTTAATGTCATTTTTTACAAGCTCCATAATCTTTTGACCCGCTATCTTGGCAAGCCTTATACGGGCTGAATGGACAGCAGGGATTGTCCCGTTTCCAGGAAGGGCAATGCCCAGGGCCTCTGAAAGGCAGTTCATGGAATTGGCAGTAAACATACCAGCACATGAACCTGCCCCAGGACATGCGCACTCTTCTAACATACATAGTTCTTCTTCTGTCATGGTCCCGCTGGCAACCCTGCCTACACCCTCAAAGACAGATATAAGGTCTACCTTTTTTCCCATAAATCTCCCTGCAAGCATAGGGCCACCGCTTATAAGTATGGAAGGTATATTGAGACGCATGGCCGCCATCATCATCCCAGGTATAATCTTGTCGCAGTTGGGTATTAAAACAAGGCCATCAAAAGGGTATGCCTTGCACATCACCTCAACGGAATCGCATATAAGCTCCCTTGAGCCAAGGGAATATTTCATACCCTCATGGTTCATGGCTATACCATCACAGATACCTATGGTAGAAAACTCCATAGGTGTCCCGCCTGCCATCCTTATAGCATCCTTTACTGCCTGGGCAATCCTGTTTAGGTGTATATGCCCCGGGATAAGCTCATTGGCCGAATTAGCTATACCTATAATTGGCCTTTCTATCTCATCTTTTAGATAGCCTATGGCATGGAAAAGACTCCTGTGAGGTGCCTTCTCTATACCCTTTTTCATGCGTTCTGACCTCATACTCTCCTCCTTGTTTTATACTTAGACACAAGATTATAACAGTGAAATAGATATTGCAATATTAACTTGAGACATACCTCAAACCTGCTGTCTTTATTTTTCTATTTATGGCCTTTGCACAGCACATCCCCAGAAAATTATGAAGTCATATAAAGGCCTCAATTTTGAGTGGATAGGTATGAAACTAAAAAGACCCCGAGGGTATTGCCACAGGGGTCTTACGTTAAATAAGAACTATTGAATTCTGGCTCCCCGGGCAGGACTCGAACCTGCAACCTACTGGTTAACAGCCAGCCGCTACTGCCGATTGAGCTACCGGGGAATAGTTTATTCTCAATGCTATAATTCCAAAGAGCCATACCCCCTGACAGCCTTAAACTGCAACCTTATATAGCCATCAAGGATGGGTATTAATAAACAATAAAACCGCTTTAATGTCAAGGTTTTTAAATGTCCACATCAGAACTGGTATCCAGCCCTTACAAATCCAACTATACCGTATTTATCAAAAAACGTTATGTTGGAATATGTCTCTGTTGCCACAGCACCCACAGAAAAGAAATATTTTTTAAAACCAAAGGGGTTAATGATATTTATCATGGCAGACAAACCATAGGTATCCTCTTCCCTTGTCTCGCCAAATACAGGATGGATCTTGTCGAATAATGCCCTTTTTCTGAAGGCCCTTGTTATGACATTTAAGTCCTTCTCATTATATATAAAACCCAGGGATAATTCATAACTGTCGTAACTATTGCTTGCGCCTTTATATCTGCCTTTTTCATAGGTAAAACCCGGCATGAACATGTATCTTTCACCTATCTTATAGGTATAGCTTATACCAGGGGCGTGGGCAGAGCCGTCTCTCTTTAAGTCCCGGTTTATGTCACCTATCACATCATCGGATATATCTGTCTGTTGTATCCTGTAAGACAGATTGATATTTGTATCGAAGATATTGTAATAGGTTATCTTTCCACCATATTCCCTTGATGTTGTCCTATCCCTATCCAGGACATACGGGTTTTTCCATGCCTTTGATATTAATGATACAAAACCAAAGGCATCTATAAGGCTCTTATTGAATCTTTTCCTTGCCCCAAGCGCAAGGCTACCTGCCTCCTGGGTTGTAGTGTTTAGATAGAATTCAGTTCCACCCTTATCCCTTATATGCTTTATATCAAAAACTGGAAAGGGTATAATCTTGCTTGCTGCCTTTGGTGACCTCTGGAGACTGGTTAGTGATTGATAGCCATCTCCCCATAGATTATCAGCCTTATTTGTAATTAATATGCCCATACTTACCTGAAACTGAAATTTATCCTCAGCACTCACTATTCTAGAAAAACAAAGAATTAACAGGGATATAGAGATTAAAAAGACTATTTTTTTCAATTTTTCCTCCTTTGGGTGTGCTGTAAAGAACATTTTGAACCAGACAAGATTGATCCCTATAGCTATATTAACACACAGAAATATATTTAACACAAAAGTATTTTTTCGTATACAAAAATTCTTGACAAAAACTACCTGTGATAATATAGTTGTGAAGTAAAATTGTATACAGTATGCAAAGGGGGTAATTATGGAAGACCATGAAATCTTTAAAAACATTACAGTCCTTTCTCTTGAACAGGCAACGGTTCTACCTTATCTTTCCTATAGGTTATCGCTGGATGGTGCAAGGGTAATAAGGATGGAACACCCTGTATACGGCGACCCAAACAGGAGGGTCGGTGAAAACAGGCTAAACGAGGACAGGATGTATACCTATTTCCTTGCCATCAACTGCAATAAAGAGGCCATCACACTGGATCTGGGGACACCTGAGGGTGCAGAGGTATTCAAAAGGCTTCTTACTGAATTAAAAGTAGATATATTCGCCACAAACCAGCTTCCAAGAAACTATAAGAAGCTCGGGATAGACTATGACACAGTGAGGTCTATAAAAAAAGACATCATATGGGTAGGTCTTACAGGATTTGGTCCCCAGAGCAACGAGGCTGCATACGACCCCATACTCCAGGCAAGGGGTGGTCTCATGGACCTCACAGGTGATAAAGACGGCCCCCCATATGTCCTCGGGGTGCCTTTACCTGATATGGGGACGAGTGAACATGCCTATGGCCTTATCATGAAGGCCCTTTATAAAAGGGCAGTGACCGGTGAAGGCTCAAGGATTGATTTATCCATGTTCCAGAGCACAACCTCATGGCTTACAGTACCTATTACCCAGACAAAATCATTCAACAAAAAGATAACGAGAAGGGGAAATACCCATGAATTCTTTGCCCCTGTAAGCGTCTACAAGACAAAGGACAGCTATGCCTACATCGCTGTTGGAAATGATATACAGTGGGAGAGGATGCTCCAGATAGAGGGCTTTGCCTCCCTCGCCAGACCTGAATACGCCCGCAATGAAGGCAGGATCAAGGATGTTGACAACCTCAACAAGGCTATCGAGGCTATAACCAAAAATTATACTACCGATGACCTTATTAAACTATTCACAGCCGCTACCATCCCCATATCAAGGGTAAACTCCATAGAGGAGGTCTTAGAAGACCCCTATGTAAAAGAGGAGATGCTGTCATCAACAGACGAAAAGACAGGCCTTACAATCTATCTTGCCCCACCGCCTTTTACAACAAGCTTTGTAAAGGCTGTAAACAGAAAACTCCCCTTCCCTCCCCGATTTGGTGAGCATAATGAAAAGATATACTGCGAGACACTTGGTTATACAAAACAACAGCTTGAGGATATGAGGGCAAAGAAGATTATCTAATAAAAATTTTCCCTGGGGGCAAGATGGAATATTCAGATAGTGGTCCAGCTATAAGGAAAGGAAGGTTTTTAAGGGAACAGGTATATAAGAATCTGAAGGCCTTCATCTTAAACGGAGACCTGGAGCCCAATAAAAGACTCATAGAGGAGAAGCTTGCCGAAGAGATGGGCACAAGCAGGACACCCATCAGGGAGGCCATACAGAAACTGGAAAAAGAAGGACTTATAAGAAAACTGCCCAGGGGTGGTTTTGCCGTGAGTTTGATAACTGACGAAGATATAGATGAGGTCTTTGGCATAAGGGGCGTGCTTGAGGGTTATGCAGGTTATCTGGCCACACTAAAGGCAAAAGAGGAGGATATCTCAGCCCTCGAGGAGATTGTCCACAGGGAAGAGGAGTGTATGAAGGCCCAGGACATGGAGGAGATTGTCCGCCTCAATACAGAATTCCATGACAGACTCTACAGGACAGCAAAAAGCGAAAGGCTATACAACATCATTAATGATTTGAGGGACTTCATATACAGGTTCAGGAAGATAATCTTCCGATTTTCCGGTATGGCAGAGATATCCATACAGGACCACAAAGAAATGATTAAATTGATGAAACTAAAAAAGGCCTCACAGGTTGAAAACCTCATCAGGAAACATATTACAAGGGGTAAAAATCTTATAAAAAGGAAGCTTAAAAAAGATACCTCGATATATGGAGCTTATAAAAAAAATACTTGATGGTAATGAGGCCAGTGCAGCCCGCCTCATATCCATGATAGAAGAAGGCAAAGAAGAGGGATATAAAGCCATAGCCGAGCTATTCCCCCACACAGGTAAGGCCCATATTATCGGTATCACAGGGGCACCAGGGGCAGGTAAGAGCACCATTATTGACAAACTTGCCATAAAATTCTCAGAGACGGGTAAAAAAACAGGCATCATTGCCATAGACCCCACAAGTATAAAAAGTAATGGCGCCCTCCTCGGTGACAGGGTAAGGATGAGGGGCGCTGAAAACATAGAGGGTATATTTATAAGGTCTATGGCCCATAGGGGCTACCCAGGCGGGATAGCAAGGGCAACAATAGGGGCTGTATATGTCCTTGAGGGGCTTGGTAAAGATGTAATAATAATAGAGAGCGTAGGTGCAGGTCAGACAGAGGTCCAGATATCATCGGTCTGCGATACGGTTATCACGGTCTTTACCCCAGATTACGGCGATGATGTCCAGCTCATGAAGGCAGGGATTATTGAGATAGGTGATATAATAGTCATAAATAAATCTGATATGCCTGGGGCCCAGGAGGCAACAAAAGATATAAAAGCCCATGTCATCTCTTCTGACAAAAAGGACTGGCAGGTCCCGGTTATAATGGCACAGGCACAAAGAGGTGAAGGGATAGACACTATTATGGGTGCTGTTGAATCACACCTCGAATACCTTAAAAAAAACAACCCCCTGGGGGAATACAGGGCTGAGAAGCTCAAAAAACTCATGTTCTTGTTCCTCAAGGAGGAGCTATGGGCAAAGGCAATGAAAAAATGGGCAGGTAGTGGTGAGATTAAAGATATAGTAAAGATGGTGGAGAACAGGGAGATAGACCTCTATAGTGCAGTATCCAGGGTAGCAGATATTATGCTCCCTGACTGACATATCAAGCAAAGGATATTATCCATGGATTTTAGCTTTTCAAAGGAGCAGGTCTTTTTCAGGGAACAGTTTACAAAGACCTTAAACGAGATTGTTGCCCCCCATGCAGCCACGATAGACCAGGAAGATGCCTTTCCCCATGAGATATTCAAAAAAATCGGCAATCTGGGTTACTATGGTATGAGATACCCACAAGAGATAGGCGGTATGGGTGCAGACTGCACCACATTCACCATATTCGCCGAAGAGCTTGCCAGTGTATCCATTTCATTTGCCGCCATAGCAACCATGCAGTGCCTCATGGGCACTGATTTCCTCTTCCGTTTTGGCAACAGGGATATTAAAGAAAGGGTGTTAATCCCTGCTATCCGCGGGGAGAAGATAGGTACCATTGCATTCACAGAACCTGACTGCGGCTCAGACCTCGGTGCTATAAAGACGAGGGCTATAAAAAAGGGTGATGTATATATATTAAAGGGCAGAAAGCTCTGGATAACCAATGCAGAGGTTGCAGATTTTGTAACAGTGGTTGCCTCTGTAGAACCGGCAAAACGCATAAATGGTCTTGCATTCTTTCTTGTAGAGAAAGGGACACCGGGCTTTTATACAGGCCAAAAGATAGAAAAGATGTCTGCCCGAGGGTCTGTTACAGGGGAACTCATATTCGATGAATGCACAATCCCAGCCTCTAATCTATTGGGAGAGGAGGGCAAGGGCGCCCAGTATCTTGAATCCATCTTAAGCGAGATAAGGGTCATGATAGCCGGACTCGGCATAGGGCTTGCTAAAAGCGCATACAGGTCTGCAGTTATGTATTCCAAACAGAGGGAGGCATTCGGCAGGTCCATAGGGAATTTTCAGCTTATCCAGGACAAGATTGCAGAGATGGAGACGAGGATAAGGAGTGCATGGCTCCTCACCTACTATGCTGCATGGCTGAAAGACAATGGAAAGCAGGCAAAAAAAGAGGCAGCTATGGCAAAGCTATATTCTACCGAGACAGCCAGCTTTGTCGTTGATCAGGCAACAAGGATATACGGTTCCTATGGGATAGCACACGAGTATCCAGTGGAGAGATATTTCCGTGATGCAAGGTTCCTGCTTTTTGGAGGCGGCACATCAGAGATACTAAAGACATTAATTGCAAGGGAGTGTCTCAAGACATAATGTATCTTACCTGAAAAAGGTAAAAACAGCATTTTTGGAGGATCTTATGGGAGATAATGAAAAGAGGATAAAGGTCTTGATAGCAAAACCAGGCCTGGACGGCCATGACAGAGGCGGCAAGGTTGTTGCCCAGGCCCTGAAAGAGGCAGGGATGGAGGTAATATACTCAGGGCTACACAGGACGATTGACCAGATTATAAACACAGCCATACAGGAGGATGTGGATGTCATAGGCCTGTCCATCATGACAGGTGCCCACATACCCATCACCCAGAAGCTTATGGAGAAGATAAGACAAAAAGGCATCACCGATAAGATGGTGCTTGTGGGAGGGGTCATACCTTCAAGGGATATACCAAAACTGAAAGAGATAGGCGTTGCAGGCGTATTCCCTGGCGGCACACCACTGGCAGAGACTATCGAGTTTATAAAAAATAATGTGAAAAAGGCTTAAGGAGGATATATGGCTGTAGCAAGATATATAAAGGATGAAAAAGACCAGATTATAGATGTAATATACGAATCAGGGATACATGTAAAACCATCATACTCCCCATCTGACCTTGCTGCAATAGGGTTTGACTATGAAAAAGACCTGGCAGACCCGGGTAATTACCCATATACAAGGGGTATCCACCCCCTGGGATACCGCTCAAGGGCATGGACAACAAGGCAGTATACCGGCTTTGGCACACCCCAGGAGACCAACGAGAGGTTTAAACTCATGATATCCCACGGCCAGACAGGCCTTAATGTGGCCTTTGACCTGCCTACCCAGATGGGTTATGACTCTGATGATGAAATGGCAGAGGGAGAGGTAGGAAGGGTTGGGATGGCTGTGGATACCTTAAGGGACTTTGAGATTGCCTTTAAGGACATCCGGCTCGATAAGATAGGGAGTGGCCTTACCATAAATGCCGTTGCCTCCATCATGCTTGCCATGTATCAGGCAGTAGCAGAGAAATACGGTTATGACCCAAAGGTTATATCTGCAACACCGCAGAATGACATCCTCAAGGAGATGATAGGCAGGGGCGCATGGATATTCCCTGTAGAGCCTGCTGTGAAACTCATAGGTGATACCATAGAGTATTCCATGAAGGTCCTGCCCAGGACAAACCCTGTAAGTGTCTGCGGCTATCACATCCGTGAGTCAGGGGCAACACCTGCCCAGGAGATTGCCTTTGCCATACTCATTGCCAATGCATATATAGACAATGTCATAGCAAGGGGCTATGATGTGGATGACTTTGTAGGCAGATTCTCCTTTAATCTCAATGTCTTCGGCAATATGTGGGAGCAGATAGCCAAATTCAGGGCAGCAAGAAAGCTATGGGCGAGAAACCTCAAAGAGAGATACGGCGTCAAGAAGCCTCAAAACCTTTTCCTGAGGGGGCTTTTCGGTGGCGGTGGCTACGGTCTCACAAAGGCACAGCCTGAAAATAACATAATGAGGGGTGCATACTATGCCCTTGTGGCTGCCTTATCAGGGGCACAGACAACAGCCCTGTGCAGTTATGATGAGGCATACACCATACCAACACCCCACTCTGCACTCATATCGCTGAGGACACTCCAGCTACTCATGGATGAGGTAGGCCTTAGAGACACCGTTGACCCCCTTGCAGGGAGCTATTTTATAGAGACCATCACAAAGCAGATGGAACAGAAGATAGAAGAGGAGATGTTCAAGATAGAGAGTTATGGGGGGATAATAAAGGCTGTTGCCGATGGTTACGCCCAGAGGATGGTGGCAAGGCAGGCATATGAGGTGGAAAAAGGCATAGAATCCGGGGAACTCTTAAAGGTCGGTGTGAACATCTATAAGGAAGGTGAGTCCATGGAGGTGGAACTCCATGAATACAACTACGAATCTGCAGAGAAACAGATAGAGAGCCTCAAACAGGTAAAAAGGGAGAGGTCTTCCAGCGAGGTGGCAAGGACCCTCAAGGCACTGGAGAATGCCACAAGGGAGGGCAAGAATGTCATGCCCTATCTTGTTGACTGTTGTAAGGCATATGCAACATTAGGGGAGATGACAGGCGTATTCAGGCAGATATTTGGAGAGTTCCAGGAACCGAGCCTGTTCTGAGATAGTAGAATCAAGGGATAAGGAGAAGGGTTAATGGTATTGCCATTACCCAAAAACCTTAAAACCTTATTTTATATGCGGAGGTTATATGAGAGATAAGCATTTTCGCTTGGGCTGCGACATAGGAGGCACATTTACAGATTTTGTTCTATTAGACGATGAGACAGGGGAGATAAAGACAGGCAAGTGTCTTACAACACCCCGGGACCCATCTGATGCTGTTGAAGAGGGTATCAGGGCCCTGGAAAAGACAACACCGGATTTTGTGGGTAAGCTCGACGAGCTCATACACGGTACCACCCTCGTCATAAACTCCATCATCGAGAGAAAGGGTGCAAGAACAGGGCTTATAACAACAAAAGGCTTCAGGGACATCCTGGAGATAGGTAGGGAGATACGCTATGCACCCTACGATATATTCGCTGAGTTTCCAAAACCCCTTGTCCCGAGGAGATACAGGGTGGAGGTGGACGAGAGGATAAGGAGCGACGGCACAATACTTAAACCCTTAGACCATGAGGACGCCAGAAGGGCAGTAAAAAGCCTCATTGATATGGGGGTAGAATCCATTGCTGTCTGTCTTATAAACTCCTTTGAAAATCCTGTCCATGAAAAGATGATAGAGGAGATTATCAAGGAGGAGGCACCGTGGGTCTCCACATCCATATCCTATCGTGTCCTCCCACAGATAAAGGAATATGAGAGGACAAGCACCACTGTAACAAATGCCTATGTAAAACCCCTAACAGGCCGCTATCTCTCCAAACTATCAGATAGGCTTGCATCCATCGGGTTCAGGGGTAAACTCTTTATCATGTTAAGTAGCGGCGGTATCACATCAGTAGAGACAGCAGCAGAGTTCCCGGTAAGGATAATAGAGTCAGGTCCTACTGCCGCAGTCATTGCAGGTCAATACTACGGAAAGCACTTCAACATCCCTGAGATGTTCTGCTTTGATATGGGCGGGACAACAGCCAAGTCATGCCTTATACAAAAAGGGGTTGCCGGGGTCGTCCCCACCTTTGAGGTAGGCCGTGTCCAGAGATTTATGAAGGGGAGCGGGCTGACCATCCAGGTCCCTGTTGTTGATTTAATGGAGATAGGTGCAGGAGGCGGCAGTATCGCCAAGGTAAGCAAACTCGGGACACTACAGGTAGGGCCGGAGAGTTCTGGTGCAGACCCGGGACCTATCTGCTATGGAAGGGGAGGAACAGAACCCTGCGTAACCGATGCAGACCTCCTCCTTGGTTATCTCGACGAGAACTATTTTCTCGGCGGTGAAATGAGGCTCGACAAGGAGTCTGCAAGACGTGGTGTAGAGGAAAAGATTGCAAAGCCACTGGGGGTATCCTTTGTCCAGGCCATATGGGGTATCCATGACCTGATAAACGAGACAATGGCAGCAGCAGCCAAGACACATATAGCAGAAAAGGGTGGTAACCCCAAGATAGTAACTATAGCTGCATTCGGTGGCGCAGGCCCTGTCCATGCATACGGCCTTGCCAAGAAACTTGAGGCACCCCGTCTTATAGTGCCGCCCAATGCCGGTGTGGGCTCTGCCATGGGTTTCTTTACAGCACCCAGGGCATTCGACCTTGTGAGGAGTCATAAGGTGGCCCTAAACAGTGTGGACTTTGCTGATATAGAGAATATATTCTTGGATATGGAAAAAGAGGCAGTCCAGATACTGAAGAAGGAATCAGGGGAAGAGACTATTCGATTTGATCGCTCCCTGGATATGCGTTTTGTAGGACAGGGTTCTGAGGTCAATATACCTGCACCCCCCGGTGACTTCAGGGGACACAATAGGGAGCAGATAAGACAGCTCTTTGATGACGTATATGAAAAGCTATACGGCAGGACATACCCTGACTCAGAGGTAGAGTTCATAAATTTCAAGATAAGGGCGTCCTTACCTGAGAGGCTCTTGCAGCTCCCAAGACTCGAGAAAAAGAAAGACCAGACCATAGATGCTGCCATAAAGGGGACAAGACCTGCATACTCTAATATAGCAAAGGATTTCATACCCTATACAGTCTATGACAGATACAAACTATTCCCGGGTGCAGGTTTCAATGGCCCGGCCATCATAGAGGAGAGAGAGTCAACCCTTATAGTTGGTGAGGATGCATATGTGAGGATGGATGACTATGGATTCCTATGGATTGACCTTAAGGAGGTAAGATAATGGCTGCTGTGTTTGATCCCATAACCCTTGAGATTTTATGGCGTAGGCTTATCTCTATAGTAGACGAGGCAGATTCAAGTGTTGCAAGGACAGCATTCTCAAGCCTGCTAAGGGATGCCCATGACTATACGTGTATGTTTACAGATAGATTTGGCAGGGAGCTTGCCCAGGGGACATTTGCCACCCCTGGTCAGTCAGGTGCCATGGCACTGGGCATAAAAAACCTTGTCAACAAGTTCCCTCCTGACTATTACAGCCCCGGAGATGTGTTCATAACAAACGACCCCTGGGCACTGGCAGGGCACCTAAACGATGTGTGCGTCATGAGCCCTATATTTTACAAAGACCAGCTTGTGGCTTTTACTGCCTGTGTCTTCCACCACTCGGATATAGGCGGCCGGGTTGCCTCGGATAACCATGATGTCTTTGAGGAGGGACTCTTTATACCCCTTGTAAAGCTCTATGATAGAGGTGTCCTCAATGAATCAGTACTTGAAATGATAAGGTGGAATGTGAGGACCCCTGAGGAGGTCATAGGCGATATAAGGTCCCAGATTGCTGCCAATTATGTATGCTCTGAAAAGATATGCCAGATGCTCAAGGAGAGCAACCTGGAAAATCTCGATGACCTGGCAGACCAGATTATTGGTCTCACAGAGAGGAGTATGAGGGAGGAGATACAGAAGATACCCCGGGGTGTATACAGTGCAAAGGGTATAATAGAGCAGACAAAGGGCAACCAGGACATAGTCATAAATGCCAAGGTAGAGGTCAATGAAAGTAATATCATAGTTGATTTAGACGGTTCTTCCCCGCAGGTGAACTGGGGAGGGAATGTGGTCTATAATTTCACATACGCCTATGTATTTATGGCGATAAAGAGCATGTTCGCCCCTGACATACCCAATAATGACGGCTGTGCAAGACCTATAAAACTCACTGCACCTGAAGGTACTGTGGTTAACTGTAGATTCCCTGCAGCAGTGGCAGCAAGGATGCAGATAGGCCACTTTATGACAGAGATTATATACCGTGCCCTATCCGGTGTATTGCCCAATAAGGTAATAGCAGGCTCAGGGGGCACACCTGCTGCCATGAATGTATTCTACGGAAGGAGAAAGGACGGGAGCCCCTGGCACTCGGTTATTATAAGAGGGGGAGGTATGGGTGCCGGTGCCAATAACGACGGCAACTATGTCTATATATTCCCTGCCAACGGGGCAAATACCCCTGTAGAGATATTCGAGAGTGACACGCCCCTTATTGTAGAAAAAAGAGAACTCCTCACAGACTCCGGTGGGCCCGGGAGGATGAAGGGCGGTCTCGGCAAGAGGGAGGTCTTTAGAATACCTGATGATGAATATGCACCTATACCCCCTGTAAACCTCGGCATCCAGGCCGGGAGATACGTTTACCCTGCCGAGGGTCTCTTTGACGGCAGGCCAGGGAGGAAGGCACAGTTCCTTGTAAATGAAACCCCTGGAAACCCATACGGTCTAACCCAGTTAAAACCCGGGGATGTGATTGTAATAGATGCACCTGGTGGCGGTGGATACGGGAACCCCTTTGAGCGAGACCCTGAAATGGTACTACACGACGTTATAGAGGGTTATGTGAGCATAGAGAGTGCCAGACAGGATTACGGTGTTGTTATAAACCCTGAGACAAAAGAGATAGACTGGGGGGAGACAAAAAAACTCAGGGAAAAAATATAAATAGGAAAAAGTCAATAGAGGAGGGTGTAAGATATGGAAAGACCTTTTGATGCCACGGTGAAGACAGAGAAGGAATTAAAGGCGCTCCAGCTTGAAGGCCTGAAATGGACAGTCAATCATGCCTACAATGGCTCTGCTACCTACAGGAAAAAATTCGATGAGGCAGGGGTAAAACCAAAGGATATCAAGTCACTGGATGACATAAGAAAGCTGCCCTTTACAACCAGTAAAGACCTGCAGGAGGGATACCCCTTCCCTCTTTTGAGCGTCCCTATGGAAAAGGTTATCCGAATCCATGCCTCAAGCGGGACAACAGGTAAGAGGAAGGTCCTTTGCTACACTGCCAAGGATGTGGATGACTGGGCGAATATGTTTGCCCGTTGCTACTCCTATGCAGACTGTACTGTAGAGGACAGGATACAGATAGCAGTGGGATACGGTGTATGGACAGCAGGCTGGGGCTTCCAGAATGGTTGCGAGCGTTTTGGCGCCATGTCAATCCCCATAGGCCCTGGCAATACGGACATGCAGTGTCAGTTCCTTGAGGACTTCGGGACAACAGCTATGTGCTGCACTGCCTCCATGGGTCTTCTCATGTCTGAAGAGATAGAGAAGAGGGGCTTGAGGGGAAAGATAGCATTAAAAAAGATGATATTCGGCTCTGAGAGGTCAAGCGATGCCATGAGAAAGAGGATATCCGAGCTCTCAGGCGTTGCCTATGACCAGCTTTTCGATATACCAGGTATGACCGAGCTATATGGACCAGGGACAGGCCTTGACTGTCGCTATCATACCGGCATCCACTACTGGGCAGACTATTATATACTGGAGATACTAAACCCTGACACCCTTGAGCCTGTCCCAGAGGGAGAGGTAGGGGAGATGGTAGTAACAACCCTGAGGAAAGAGGCAGTGCCACTAATAAGATACAGGACAAGGGATTTAACAAGGCTTATGTCCGGGGAGTGCCCCTGCGGCAGCATCATGCCGAGGCATGATAGGATACTTGGCCGTTCAGATGACATGTTCATATTCAGGGCTGTCAACATCTATCCAAGCCATATTGACCAGATACTCTCCAGCATCAAGGAGGTGGGGAGCGAATATCAGATAATCCTTTACAGAAAGGAAAAGAGCGGTAAAGACCATATGACCATAAAGGTAGAGAGGGCACAGGGGCTTATACCCTCCCACGACCTGGATAAACACATAAGAAAGACCATAGAGCATGAGGTAAAGAAACAGATACTGGTGAGTTGCGATGTAGAGGTGGAGGACTATGGCTCACTACCGCGCTCTGAGAGAAAGACAAAGAGGGTATTTGATAACAGGGAATAGAGATATGGGTCAATACGATATGAACCCATCTTTGCCCTTGACCATTGACCCTTTAACATTAAATTGAAAGGAGGCTATTGTGAGAGGTTTTGAATACTATAAACCAAAGACAGTAAAAGAGGCGATAGAACTAATGGTGAGCCTTGAAAATGCAAAATTTATCGCTGGTGGTACAGATATTATGGTGCTCATGAGGCAGAAAAAGATATCGCCCCAGTCTGTTGTATCCCTGAGAAACATACCTGAACTTGCCGAGATAGATACAAAGGATGGCCTAAGGATAGGCAGTTGCGTAACCCACAATGACATAGATAAAAACGAGTATATAAAAAAATACTACTCTGCATTGACGGATGCCACAAGCCAACTCGGTTCAAGACAGATTAGGAATGTTGCAACAATAGGCGGGAACATCTGCAACGCAGCACCCTCAGCAGATACTGCATGCCCCCTCCTTGTCCTTGATGCAAAGGCTGTTATCATAGGTCAAGACAGCTCAAGGGAGGTAGACCTCGATGAATTCTTTCTCGGACCAGGCAAAACTGTGCTCTCCAGGGGAGAGATACTGAAAGAGTTTATCATGCCCCGCTTTAATGAGAATACAGGTTCTTCATATATAAAACATACAAGGAGAGAGGCCATGGACCTCCCTATACTCGGTGTTGCCACAAGGATAACCATATCCATAACCAGTGGCAATGAGGTCCGCTGCAGGGATATGTTCTGCACCATAGACAGCATATCCAATATACTTGAGAGATTAAAGGATGAAGGTCTCAGATGCGAGGATGTGAGGATTGCCATGGGCGTTGTGGCACCCCGTCCCATAAGGGCAAAAAAGGCAGAGGCTGCACTAAAGGGGAAGATAGTAACACCTGAACTCTTTGAAGAGATTGGTGAGATTGCAGCAAGCGAGGCACAGCCAAGGGATAGCGTAAGGGGTGAGGCATGGTATAGGAGAGAGATGATTAAGGTGCTCGTTAAAAGGTCACTTGCAAAATCCATGGACAGGGTAATCAGGCCAGATGAGGCAATTTATCCTGAGAGACTCTGGTAAGGGGGTAAAAGATGAAAAAAGAGATAACTTTCAATCTAAATAATGAAGAGACAACAGTTGAGGTGGACCCAAAGTGGACACTCCTGTATCTTCTCAGGGAGGTTCTTAACCTGACAGGGACAAAAGAGGGCTGCGGTTACGGAGAGTGTGGTGCATGCACAGTCATAATAGACGGTAAGGCGGTAAATTCGTGTATCTTTCCTGTACTTGAGGCAGAAGGCAAGAACATTATTACCATAGAAGGGCTTGCCAAGGATGGACAGATGCATCCGCTTCAAAAGGCATTTATAGAAAAGGGTGCTGTCCAATGCGGATTCTGCACGCCAGGGATGATTATGTCTGCCAAGGCATTACTTGATGAAAAAAAGAATCCCACAGACGAAGACATTAAAGAGGCCATAGAGGGCAATCTCTGCAGATGCACAGGTTATGTAATGATAATAGATGCCATAAAATCAGTAGCAGCAGGGAGGTAGATATGGATAATCTCAAGGTAGTAGGAAAAAAGATACCAAAGATAGATGCACCATTAAAGGCAACAGGTGCAGCGATATATATACAGGATGTGAAGATCCCAGGTATGTTACACGGCAAGATCCTATACAGTCAATATCCCCATGCCAGGATTATTAAACTTGATACCTCAAAGGCAGAAAAGCTACCGGGGGTAAGGGCAGTTGTTACGGCAAAGGATATGCCACCCAATTTCAGGATAGGTATAATGAAGGATAACCCACCTCTGAAATCAGGTAAGGTGCTCTCCATCAGAGATGAGATAGCTGCTGTGGCAGCCACAACCCCTGAGATAGCAGAAGAGGCCCTGTCTCTAATAGAGGTTGAATATGAGGAACTCCCGGGCATTTTCGACCCCCTTGAGGCCATGAAAGAAGGTGCGATGCTCATTCACGAGGAGGCAAAATCAAATATCCTCAAGATGCCCTGGAGGCTTATTTGCGGTGATGTGGAAAAGGCAAAACAGGAATCTGCCTACATAGTAGAGGATACATTCTCCACACAGTGGGTGACACACTGCTGCCTCGGGACAAGTGGCTGTGTTGCCCATTTTGATATGCACAACAACCTCACCATGTATAGTAATACACAGATTCCATCGCTGGCCCAGAATGACTTTGTAGAGGCACTAAATGCCTTTGGATTGAAAAACAGGCGTGTGAGGATTATCCAGGCGGTTATAGGGGGAGGTTTTGGAAGCAAGCTCGATACCTATGCCTATGAATACATAGCCATACTACTTGCCCTGAAGACGAGAAAACCTGTAAAGATAATATTCACAAGGGAGGAGGAATTTTTTGCCACGTCACCCCGTCAATGCACTATAACAAAGATTTCCCATGGCTGTGACAAGGACGGCAGGCTTACATTCAGGGATGTGGAGATGGTCCTCGATAACGGGGCATATACATCATGGGGGGCAACAACACCATCTGTCATGATGCTCCCTATATCATCACTTTATAAGGTACCCAATGTAAGATATATAGCCAAATGCGTCTACACAAATAATACATACTGCCAGGCAATGAGGGGATATGGTAACCCCCAGGCCACCTTTGCCATAGAATCAAGCCTTGACCAGCTCGCTGAAAAGGCAGGGATTGACCCCCTTGAGTTAAGGAGGATAAATGCCAATGAACCTGGTGAGATTACACCCCAGAGGTTCAAGATTACATCGTGCGGCATGAAGGAGTGTATAGAAGAGGTCTATAAAAGGCTTAACTGGAAGGAAAAAAGGGGAAAGGACAATGGAAGGGGGGTTGGTATGGCATCCCTTATCCATGTTGGGGGAGGAGCCCGTGTCTATAAATCTGATGGATGTGGCACTATTATCAAGATGGATGACTTTGGCAAGGTGGATGTATTCACAGGGGCAAGTGATATAGGTCAGGGTTCTGATACAGTGATTGCCCAGATAGTTGCAGAGGTAATAGGCATACCCATAGAGGATGTAAATGTGATTAACAATGACACGGATATATGCCCCTGGGATGTGGGTGTCCATGCAAGCAGGACCACCTTTGTGGCCGGCAATGCTGCCCTGGGTGCAGCGAGAAAGATAAGGGAACAGATACTCGAGGCAGCAGGCAAGATCCTTGATGAAGACCCGGCAGACCTCGATATAAAAGACGGTATGGTTTTTTCTACAAAAAACAAGGAAAAGAGCACACCTCTTGGAAAGGCATTGAGGAAGATACACTATACCCTTGGGGGAAAGATGCTCATGGCAGAATACTTCTATGACCCTGCCAATGAAAACTTTGATAAGGAATTCAAGGGTAATCTCTCTGTCTCATATGCCTATGGCGCCCATGGTGTGGAGGTGGAGGTAGACAGAGAGACAGGCAAGGTAAAGATATTGAATTATGTTGCTGCCCATGATGTAGGTAAGGCAATCAATCCCTTGCTCCTTGAGGGTCAGATATACGGCGGGGGGCTCCAGGGTATAGGATATGCCCTTGGCGAGAAGATGGTTTATCAGAACGGTAGGCTTATGAACGGTAATTTCCTCGATTACAAGATACCTACTGCAAAGGATGTACCGCCTATCCAGCCTGTTATCGTGGAGACGGATGAGAAAGATGGGCCTTTTGGTGCAAAGGGTATAGGGGAGCCAGGGCTTGTCCCCACTGCCCCGGCCATTGCCAATGCCATATACGATGCCATCGGGGTCCGCATCAAAGACCTCCCGATTACACCGGAGAAGATACTCGCTGCACTAAAGGCAAAGGATAAATAGAAAATTTAGGGGGATACAGATGGATGATAATCTAAAGATAGTGGGAAAGAGGGTTGTAAGGAGCGACTCTTATGCCAAGGTCACAGGCAGTGCCCTATACACTGCTGATTTGAAACTCCCGGGTATGCTTGTGGCAAAGGTTCTAAGGAGTCCTTATCCCCACGCAAAAATAATAAGTATAGATGTGAGTGGTGCACTGAAAGTGCCGGGGGTAAAGGCTGCTGTGAGCGGTTTTGATGCATACGGGGTAAAATGGGGTGTTTTCCGCTACACCCAGGACCATGCCATGTTGCCCACAGACAAGGTGCGATACATAGGCGAGGATGTGGCTGCAGTGGCAGCAGTGGACGAAGAGACTGCCCTTGAAGGGCTTTCACGGATTAAGGTGGAATACGAGCCCCTTGATGCTGTGTTCGACCCTGTAGAATCCATGAAAGACGGTGCGCCGCAGATACACAACGAGTATAAAAACAATATAAACATCCACGTCCACATAGATGTGGGTGAGGTGGATAAGGCCATGGCAAAGGCATATCTCGTAAGGGAGGATACATTCAAGGCAGCCGGGGAGGCATATGCCATGATGGAGCCCTATGCAGTGGTTGCATCATATGCCAATGGATACCTTGATCTATGGATGCCCAATGCAGGCCCCCATGTCAGGGCAAAGGCCCTCTCCAACCTCCTGAAGATACCATTAAACAGGGTAAGGGTCAGACACATAAACTCCGGGGGTGCATTCGGGGGGCGCTCAGAGGTAGCACCAGGAGACCTTGTGGCATCCCTTCTCACCATAAAGTCAGGAAGGCCTGTAAAACTTGTCCTCTCCAGGGAGGAGAATGCCACAAGCTCAAGGCAGGTCCATGATATTGTTGCCACTGTTAAGACAGGCATGAAAAAAGACGGGACAATAGTGGCTAAGGACTATAAGGTAATCTATGATGGCGGTGCCTATAGCTCCACAGGCCCCATTGCCACCTCCATTCCTTTCTATGTATATGAAGAGTGCTACCGCTTCCCCAATGTGAGGTATAATGGTTACAGGGTATTCACAAATAAGGGCATCAGGGGAATGTATGGTTGCCACGGCAGGGCATTTCTAGCCGGGAATGAGGCACAGATGGATATGATGGCAAAGGAGTTAGGCCTTGACCCTGTTGATGTCCGACTGAAAAACGGCCTCACTGCCGGGGAGATGACAGCAACAAAATCAAAAATAACAAGCTGTGGTCTAAAGGATACCATAATCGAGGCATCAGAGAAGACAAACTTTAAAAAGAGATGGAAGAAGAAGGAAAAAAACAGAGGTATAGGCATGGGCTGCGTTGCCATCATGTGCGGTTTCCCTATGGGTTTTCGCTCAGGCTCTTCATGCTATGTCAAGATTAACGATGACGGCCAGGTCACCCTGGTCACAGGTCTTGTGGATAACGGCCAGGGTAATGAATCCATGGTCATCCAGGTGGCATCAGAGGTCCTGGGTGTACCTATGGAGGATATAAACCTTGTAAATGCAGATACAGAGGTAACAAACCTCGACCCGGGGGCATATTCTCAGGCTGCTGCCTATGTGGGGGCAAATGCCGTGAAGGCAGCGTGTGAAAATGTGAGAAAGAGGCTGATATCCATAGCCAGTGAAAAGCTCGGTGTCCCAGAGTCAGATATTGACCTGAAAGACCGTATTGCCTATTCAATAAAGCAACCGGACAAGAGGATGCCTATATCATGGATTGCAAGGGAGGCATTCTTCAGGGGAGAGCCCATTGTTGCCACAGGTTCATTCTTCCCTGATATAGATTTTGAGAGGGAATGGGTCACAAGGCCATGGGGCCAGATGGCAGGGACATTCTCCTTTGGGACATCTGTGGCAGAGGTGGAGGTGGATTATGAGACAGGGAAGATAATCGTCCCGAGATTCACTGCTGCCCATGACTGCGGAAGGCCCATAAATCCCATGGCAGTTGAAGGTCAGATGGAGGGGTCTATACAGCAGGCAGGCATTGCCACCATCACAGAGGGTAACGTGTGGTACAGGGGATTCCTGCTAAACCCTGACCTCCTGGAATATAAGGTGCCCCTTGCCTGTGATATGCCTGAGATAGATACCATCATTGTCAGTTCCCATGACCCTAAAGGACCTTTTGGTGCCAAAGAGGGCGGCCTCACCGTGAGGATGAACGCCTATAGTGCAATAGCCTGTGCCTTTACAAATGCCACAGGCATCCTCTTTGAGGAGTTACCTCTTACACCAGATAAGGTATTGAATCTCTTAGAGAAAAATAAGGGGGTTAAGTGATGATTCTACCTAAATTTGAATATAAAAAGGCACGGACTATCGAGGAGGCACTGGAGATATACAGCCAATACAATGGAGAGGCCTTTTACCTTGCCGGAGGGACCGACCTTGTCCCTCTCCTCAAACACAGGCTCTTTAATCCAAAGGTAGTAATAGATATAAAGGGTATAGAAGAGCTAAAGACTATAACAAAAAAAGGGGGCAACCTCCTGGTTGGACCCAATGCAACACTCTATGAACTTAAGGGGACCCCTGAAATTCAGGAGAAGCTCCCCTGCCTATTTCAATCCCTTGATGCAACGTCCTGTGAGACCCTCCAGATGAGGGGGACTATAGGGGGCAACATCATGCAGAATACCCGTTGTCTCCAGTACAATAAGTCACTGGAATGGCGAACAGCAAGGGGCTTCTGTTACAAGATGGGTGGCAAGACATGCAATGTGGTCCTCAATGCAAAGGCATGTTATTCCAATTATTGCGGTGATAATGCACCGAGCCTTATGACAGTTGATGCAAAGGCAAGGATTGTAGGTCCCACAGGAGAAAGGACCATAAAGGTCGAGAAACTCTTCAGCGGCGATGGAAAAGAACCTTTCACAGTAAAACCAGGGGAAATACTCAAAGGGATTATAATCCCTTTAAAAGAGACAAAAGGCGCATATGAAAAACTTACTGTAAGGGGCTCTATAGACTATCCCCTTGTGGGTGTTGCAGTAACCATAAAAGATGGCTCTGCAAAGGTAGGTGTAACAGGGATCGGCCCATGTCCTCGTGTATACGAACTCAAGGAGGTCAATGAAAAAGAAATAAACAACATAGCAGACAAGGCATATGAGGATGCAAAACCTGTTTTAAATGCTGTGTTGACACCGGCATATAGAAAAAAGATGGTTGGTGTCTTAATCAAAAGGGCATTCAAAAGAATTGAGAAGGGAGGTAGCAGATGAAGACAGTAAAGGTCACCATTAATGTTAATAATGAAAAGATAAAACTCCAGGTGAAACCATACGAGACCCTTCTCGAGACCTTAAGGGAGAGGCTTGCGCTGACAGGCGCTAAAGAGGCGTGCAGCCTCGGTTCATGCGGTTCCTGCACTGTCCTGCTCAATGGAACCCCGGTGAGGTCATGCCTAATCCTCACGCCTGAGGTGGACGGGGCATCCATCACCACCATTGAAGGTCTTAAAGAGGATGGAAAACTCCATCCGCTCCAGGAGGCATTCATGGAAAAGGGTGCTGTCCAGTGTGGTTTCTGCACCTCTGGTATGATTATGACAGCCAAAGGGCTCCTGAACCGTAATAAAAAACCATCCAGGGCTGAGATTATAAAGTCAATATCATCTAATATATGCCGCTGCACAGGGTATAAGAAGATAGTGGAGGCAGTGGAGGAGGCATCAAAGAAGATGGCTTAGAGCCCACTTTTGGAGAAAGCATGTGACTTAAAGCCTGAGGACTTTTTTCAAGGGTCTCTATTGTCTATGTTGACTTTATGATAATCGGGGTTTATAGTATCTACAAGGGCTGACATGAAGGTAAATGTAAGGGTTGAGTCAAATCTAAGGATAAAGAACCTCTTTGAGCCGCCTTTTTATATTGACCTCAGTGAGGATGAGGCAGACCTAAAAGGTCTATTAAAGAACCTGAAAAGACTTTATCCCTACATGAGGTTTATAGAGAGTGAAGAGATGGGCGATGACCTCCGTCATGTCTATCTCAATGGCGTGAGCCATTTTACATTCCCGGAGGGCTTGAATAAAAAGGTCAAGGAAGGAGATACAGTCCTTGTGGAGGCATATATGGACCCCCTTGCAGGGGGATAATAGGTTTTTACATCCCTGACCTTTCAAATAACCTCTTTATCCTGCAACCATATTAAAGGCAAATGTGGTTTTCCCTATCTGTCCTGGCCCTGTTAGAAAAATCATTTTTTCTCTGCTGATCTCAGGGTCGAATATATATTCCCTAACTATGCGACTAAACATATGGATAATTTATATATCACTGTAAATTTGTCAGGACTTTTTTATTGATATATGTAAATTTGTCATAATTTAAAGCAATTTAAAACCCCTTCAAGACATGCAAAATTTATCTCAATTTTTACTCTGCGTTGAAATGAAAAGGGAAATGGGTCGTTACCTTATACTCAATGTGGTTTATAATTGCCTCTGCAAGCTCCTCAGGCGTCGAGGTATCTTCCCAGTTGAAGCCTGAACCATCATCTTCAAGGGGCAGCATAAAAAAATTTATTAACCTTGCCTCACGCCATTCAGGCATTGCAAAGATAAATTCTTTTATGCCCTGCTCTACATCCATATTCTTTTTAGTGATGCCCCAGATAGCAAGCTGGATACAGTAAAGGCTTTTTGAATCAGGCTCCTCCCCTACGCAGATAAGCATCTCTTTAGATTTGTTGTTCAGGGGCAGGTCATTTAATTCCTTTAATGTCTTTTTCATATCACAAACCTTTCTAAAACATTAGTCTCTATATTTACCATGTTGCTGGTTCATTTTCAAAAAACTTTTTAAACCCCTGAAAATATGCTATTTTATTTAGCGATGTATATCCGTTTTATTTCTATAATTATCATAGCCTCCATATTTTTCATGTCTTCACATGTCCTCTCCTCTGACTTATACGAAAAAAAACGGGAGGAGATGGTGAGATATGATATTGAGGCAAGGGGCATAAAGGACAAAAAGGTCTTAAATGCCATGCTGAAGGTAAAGAGGCACCTTTTTGTAGACACTTCCCTCATGGACAAGGCATATAATGACCATCCCCTTCCCATAGGCGAGGGTCAGACCATATCCCAGCCCTATATTGTGGCCCTCATGACAGAGGCTGCATCCCTGAAAGGCAGTGAAAGGGTCCTCGAGATAGGCACGGGCTCAGGTTATCAGGCAGCTATCCTTGCCGAGATTGTAAAAGAGGTCTATACAATTGAGATAAACAGAAAGATCTATGAGATGGCATCGAGGCGTCTTGACGAGATGGGATATAAAAATATAAAGGTAAGACACGGGGATGGATATCAAGGATGGAAGGAATATGCTCCATTCGATGTTATAATGGTGACAGCAGCAGCAAAGCACATCCCCCCTCCCCTCTTAGAGCAGCTAAAAGAAGGGGGCAGGTTAATAATACCCCTTGGGAATACACTCTTTCACCAGAACCTGACTGTTGTCCGTAAGGAAAAAGGCAGGACTATTATCTCAGAGATATGCGGGGTCAGGTTCGTCCCCATGACCGGAGAGGCGCAGAAGAAAAAATAATTTTTTTTAAAAAAACTATTGACAAATTTTCCAACTTTTTATAAAATCATCTTGTTAAATAATTCACAATTAAGTTTGTGAAGCTTATTTGAAAATCAGATATTTTGGACGAAATCAAAAAAAGATGGAAAAATTTCGGACTTTGTGCTATTAAAATGTAAATTATTTCACAAAGCCTTTTTCATTATAGAAATTCACCTCCATAAGCTTCTCATAATAACCCCCCTTCCCCCTGGGGCCACCCAGGGGGTTTTTCTTTACAAATGAACGCTTTTTATTGTATATTTCTTCACAATGGGCATCTCAACTATTAATCACTATACCGGCGGCATCCTAAGTATGCTCTATTCAGCAGGGCCGGTGGCCAAGGCAGTTGTCTTGATACTCCTCATATTCTCTATCCTTTCCTGGACTATAATCCTCTTCAAGTTTAAACAGTATGGCAAGACAGAAAAAGACGGTGACAGGTTTCTTAGGACCATAAGGGAGGTCGGCTCTTTTAAAAAACTCACCACAGTCTATAGAGGCAACCCTGATAATGCATTCTACCGACTCGTCATAGCATCTTATAAAGAGATTACCTCTATGAAGACAGAAAACCCCGGTCTAACAAAGGAGGGTATTGCCCGTATAGAGAATGTTTTAAAGATAACCATATCAGAGGAGACAGAGAGACTGGAGAGGAGACTGTCATTTCTTGCTACAACAGCCAATACAGCACCCTTTATAGGTCTTTTCGGGACAGTCTGGGGTATAATGGACTCTTTTAGAGAGATAGGCCTCAGAGGGACAACAAGCCTTGCTGTGGTTGCCCCGGGCATAAGCGAGGCCCTTATTGCCACTGCCATAGGTCTTGCAACAGCCATACCTGCTGTTCTTGCCTACAACTATTTCCTCGGCAGGCTGAAAGGGATACTTGCCAAGATGGAAAACGCCTCCATATATATCCTGAACACCATAGACAGATGAAGGCATCTAAAGACACCAAGACACCCCTGTCAGAGATTAATATAATCCCCCTTGTAGATGTCATGCTCGTCCTCCTTATAATATTCATGATAACCGCGCCCATGATGCAGCACGGCATGAATATAGACATCCCAAGACTCACCACAAAACCCCTGCCTGCCAAGGATGAACCTCAGATATTGAGTATCACAAAGGAAAGGCAGATTATCCTCAATGAAAAGAAACTGGATTTTAAAGACCTGAAACCTGCTGTGCAATTTCTCTTTGCCAACAAACCTGTAAAAGAGATATACTTAAGGGCAGATAAAGAAGTGCCATACGGTTTTGTTGTGACATGCATGGGCCTCATAAGAGAGGCAGGTGTAGAAAAGATAAATATAGTGACCAAACCCCAGGAGGATTAATGAGGGAAGAGACATGGTATAAGATGCTCATCGTCTCAACCATCCTCCATCTTGTGTTCTTGGCCGCCTTCAGTATACCCATAAAAAAATCGGCAAAGAGGATTGATCTGTCTTCATCTTATTCAGTGAATCTCGTGGGCGACATGGCAGGCGGTATACCTGGTCATGGCAAAGGTATGCCTTCCGGGGCAGAGGAATTAAAGACCCCACCATTACAGCAGAAGACAACCCACGAGAAGGTAACCCGGCCCCCTTCTGCAAAAAAGAGACAGGCACCTGTGAGGCAGGAGACAAAGGCCGTATCTCTTTCAAAACAGAAGGTTCCCCCAAAGAATGACAGACATCAGGCAGAGGGCCTTACCAAGGATGAACTGAGCCGCCTTGATAGAAGGATAAGCGAGATGCAGAGGAGGACAAACTACCTCGATGTGACCCAGATGAGGGCAAAGGCAGGAGATGGTGGTAAGGGTTCAGGGGCACAGGGTTATGGATTACCCATATCCGGTCAGGGCACAGGAAGACCCCTTGACCTTGTCTCACAGAAATACATATTCGATATCTGGGAAAAGATAAAAGAGGCATGGGGGCTCCCTGGTTCATATTCATCGAAAAAGAATCTTGAGAGCATTGTCACCATAAAAATCAGGAAAGATGGCAGGATAATAGATATAAACTTCGAGAAGAGATCCGGTAACAGACTCTATGATGAATCCATCCTCAGGGCAATCAGGTCAATAGACCCCCTGCCACCTGTACCGCCTTCCTTTAACTCTGATACAGTTGAGCTTGGTTTCCGATTCATGCCTGGTGATGTATCTTAGACGCTCTGGGGCTTAACCCCACCTGATAAAAGCAGGATGGGGTTAAGGGCTGAAAAGATCTATAGTCTTTATTCTCCAGTTATAGTCTACCTTTGAGGCCGCTACCTTCTATTTCTGTCTTTTTTTTCTTATCCTGTTTATCAGTTGCTCAAAATATACAGTCAGATAGTTTCTTGTTATATAAAACCCTATAACAATCAAAAGGCTTATTACAAGAAGGATAAAGAATGCCTGATATTTACCATGCCTTAACGCATCACCCTGCAGTGTAAGCATCATTGTCCCGGGCAGCCGGCCGAGTACATTCATAATAAGAAAATCTACAAGTCTTATATGGGTAAGACCAAGGAGGTAACAAAGTGAATCCTTGGGAAAGCCAGGGATTACAAAGAAGATAAAGGTTATATAAAGACCCTTATGGGTGACAAAGTGATTGAACTTGTCAATGTATTCTTTTTTTACAACCTTCTCCACAGCCTTTATGCCGAATAACCTGGTTATATAAAAGGCTATCAAAGAGCCTATGGTAAGGCCTATGGTAGATAAAACCCCACCCATTACCTTGCCGAATAAAAACCCCCCGACAAACCCTGTTACCTCACCGGGTATGGGTGCAAATACCACCTGCAATGCCTGGATAATGACAAACACAAAGGCTGCAAATGGCCCAAAGGATGCTATAAACACCTTTAGACGCTTGGGGTCATAGAAGAACCTGTAATACTGGATTATCTCCCTCCAGGCCCCCTCATGATAGATATAAAATATCAAGGATAAGAGGGCTAAGGCAAAGACATAGAGGAGGACCCTCAGTATAACAGACATCAGTTTTGTTTTTACAATGGAGTTTTCTTTCAAGTCTGTATCGCCACTGTCCTGAGAACCTCGTCCACCGTGGTCAACCCCTCTTGAAGCAGTATCAGACAGTAGTCCTTCAGGGTTCTCATGCCAGAGTTTATTGCCTCCTGTCTTATTACCTGGGTATCTGCGCCCTCTGCAATCAAATGCCTTACAGACTCATTGACCATGAGGACCTCATAGACACCCACCCTGCCCTTATAACCGGATAGGCCGCAGGCATCACAGCCCTTGCCCTTATAAAGCTCGACCCCCTCCTCTAAACCGAGGTATTTCAAGACAACACCCTCTGGTTTATATTTTTCCTTACACTGGGGGCAGATTCTACGGACAAGCCTCTGGGCGATAATGCCAATAATGGATGTGGATGTGAGAAATGGCTCTATACCCATCTCATTGAGCCTCATAAATGTGCTTGGTGCATCATTGGCATGGAGTGTGGTAAAGACAAGATGACCTGTTAATGCCGCCTCCACAGCAATCTTTGCTGTCTCCTTGTCCCTTGTCTCGCCTACAAGTATTATATCCGGGTCCTGTCTCAGAAACGCCCTCAATACACGGGCGAAATCAAGACCAATATCTGCATTTACCTGAACCTGGTTTATCCCTGCCAGGTCATACTCAATGGGGTCTTCCACTGTTGATATATTTACATCTATGCTGTTTTTCTCTGCCAGTGCACTGTATAAGGTCGTGCTCTTCCCTGAACCGGTAGGGCCTGTTACATAGATGATGCCGTATGGTTTGGCTATCATCTCCCTTACAAGGTCAAGGGTGGGTTTATGCGTAATGAGTTTATCAAGCCCCATGGCAGTATTGCTCTTGTCCAGTATCCTCGTGCATATCTTTTCGCCGAACTTTGTAGGTATAGTGGAGACCCTGAAGTCTATGGACTTTGACCCGAGCCTCATGGTAATCCTTCCATCCTGTGGGAGCCTTCTCTCAGTGATGTCGAGCTTTGATATGATCTTTATCCTGCTCACAAGGGGCAGGACCACCTTTCTCGGCAGCACCATCTCCTCCCTTAAGACACCGTCTATCCTGTATCTCACCCTGAGGGATTTCTCCATAGGCTCTATATGTATATCGCTGGCGCCCTTTTTTAATGCCATGGCTATAATGTTATTTGTAAGCCTGATGATAGGCGCCTCCTGTGCCTCATTCTGGAGGTCTGTTATACCGATATCATCTTCCTTGCTCTCCTCTATCTCCACATCCTTTAAGAAATCAGACTGGACATTGTCCATGGATTCAAGGAGGGAATCAAGGTTGACCTCCTGCTTATCCTCACCCTTTTTCATTATCTCAGGGTATTCCTTTTCCATGAATGTCTTAAAATCATCCTCTGAGATAACTACAGGCTCTATGGCCAGACCTTTTATAAATTTCCTCACCTCGTCGATGGCAAGGAGGTCATTGGGATTGACCATGGCAAGGGAGAGGGTGCTGTTGGAATAGGCTATGGGTAATATCCTGTATTTTTTTATCAACTGCTCCGGGATAAAGGACAGGACATCTGCATCGAGCTTGAGTTTGGCAAGGGAAACCATACCCATTCCCTTCTGGGCATTTAGTGACTCTATCCTCTCGGCAACAATCTTATTGAGAGATAGGGATATGGAGCGGTGTTCCATGAGGAGCCTCTCAAAATCCTTCTTATCCAGGACAAAGACAGATGTGGGGACAACTGCCATTACTGTGGCAGACCTCGGGTTGCCTGTAAGAAGGGCCATCTCACCGAAACATGCACCGTTCTCAAGGGTGGCAATGGTCAGGTCTATACCTAAGGATGGCTCCTTTTTTTTGACATCCACCTTACCGTCCTTGATTATAAACATGGAGTCCCCTTGGGCACCCTCCCTGACAATAGCTGTATTTGGCGGATAAACCCTCTCCTTGAGCTGGTTAGCAAGTGCCTGTAGCTCATCATCGCTTAAAGATTTAAAAAGTTCTGTATTTTTTAGACATGCTACCCTGCTTTCACAGGTATTCATCTGCCAAACCTCCTATTTCTGTGCTGATAGCTCCTTATTGCCCTTAAAAAGTCTATCCTCCTGAATGCCGGCCAGAGGGCATCGCAGAAATAAAATTCACTGTATGCACTCTGCCAGAGTAGAAAACCGCTCAACCTCACCTCGCCGCTCGTCCTTATTATCAGATCAGGGTCAGGTATACCGTTTGTATATAGGTGATTCGTTATATCCTCCGGTGTTATGCTTTCGGCAAGCTCATCTATTGAACTTATATTCTTGTCTTTTATCGCCTTTTTAACTGCATTTACAATCTCTTCCCTGCCGCCATAACCAACTGCTATATTCAGAAAGTGTCTGTCAAAATCCATAGTGGACGCCTCTGCCTTTTTTATAACCTCCCTCAACTCCTCTGGGAGGCCATCTATATTCCCAAGTGCCCTTATCCTGAAGCCATTGTTTCTGATAACAGGGTTTTTTATCAAGTCCATGAGCTTATCCTTTATAACCCCCAGAAGCCCGTCTACCTCCCTCTTATCACGCTGGATATTATCTGTAGATAGGACCCATATAGTAACTATCTTTATATTGAACTCTGCGCACCAGTTGAGGACATCGTCGAGTTTCTTTGCCCCTGCCCTGTGGCCACTGGTTACATCATCAAAGCCCATCTCCTTGGCATATCTGCGATTCCCGTCGAGGATCAGGCCAACATGGGTAGGCATAGACCCAGCCTTTATCTCTCTCTCAAGCCTCTTTTCATAGAAAAAATATAGGAGCCTCTTTAAGGGCATAAAAGAGTATAGCCTAAAATTAGAGAAAAATTAATATAAATTTTAAAAACCATCCTGCCAACGGCCATTGAGACCGAGGCGATTAAAATAGATTACAGACAATAGGCGCAAGATTATAGATTTATAAATAAAAAACAATCCCTATTTAAGGGGGGCAAGTCCCAAAATCTTAATTGAGCACAGGCTGCCTTGTCCTTGATGTAAGTGCCTTAATGGCATCCTTCAAGCCGTCTATGGTGAGCTCGAACATGGGGAATATCTTGCTTATTGTATCTACTGTATAGTGTCCCCAGAAATTCCTGTGGGTCGGGTTGAGCCATACAGAGTGAGGGAAGTGCTGTCTTATCCTCATAAGCCACTCTATCCCTGGTTTGTCGTTTGTATAAAAATAATCAATACAACCATTCACATCAAAGAGCTCAGAGTAGGCCATCCTTGCATCGCCTACGAGTATGACCTTGTATCCCTTGTGGAAATTGGAAAAGAGCTTCTCTGTAGGGACCCTTTTATAGTTTGCCATGTCCTCATATACATCCTGATATATGCAGTTATGGAAGAAGTAATACTTAAACTCCTTAAAGTGCTCCATCTGTGTTGCAGCAGAGAATAGCCTCTCACAGAGTTCTGTATATGGGAGCATGGAACCCCCTGTGTCCATAAGGAGTATAATCCTTACGGTGTTCTCCCTTGACCTGTTGAATACGAGCTCTATCTCTCCGCCCTCTTTTGCTGTCTTATCAATGGTCTCATCTATGTCAAGCTCCTCCTGGGCACCTTCACGTTTTAGCTCCCTGAGCCTCTTTAATGCCATCTTGGTCTGACGGACATCGAGGATGATGTCATTCCTGTAGTTCCTGAATCTCCTCTCCCCTGCCACCTTTGCCGCAGACTGCATCCATGATTCACCGCCCACCCTTATACCGCCCGGGTGATAACCGTATGCACCGAAAGGCGATGTGCCGCCTGTCCCTATCCATTTACTGCCACCGTCATGGCGCTCCTTCTGTTCTTTGAGCCTCTCCCTGAACTGCCTCATCAACTCTTCCATGTCATGCTGTTTTCTGAATTCTTCCAGTTGTTTCTGGAACTCTGCAAGCTCCTCAGGGGTCAGCTTGGGGAGCCTGTGAAGTGGATTTTCAAGCCACTCCATTACCTTGTCCAGCTCAAGGCTGCTCGTCTCTATACCGCCAAAATACTCCTGGAATGCCAGGTCATACATATCGTAATATGCCTCGCTCTTTACGAGAAATGCCCTGCCTATGTAGTATAGGTGGTTCAGGCTTGACTGGAAATAACCTTTATAGAGGGCCTCCATAAAAGAAAGCCACTCTGTTATGGTTACAGGGACACCCTTTTTTTTCAATACAAAGAAAAAATCTGTAAACATAGAGACTCCGGTCTTTTTTATCTCATCTCGCCCAGGTTAGAACCTCTTTTTAAAACCAAAACCACCCTGGGCATTGGAGAGCCGAACAAACCTGCCTGTATCCTGCTCATTCTTGAGGAGTGTGCCGAGAAATGGTATCTCTGAGGATATCTTATCTGGGCTTATGCCACCCAGCATCAGCGCCTTTATCCAGTCAAGGAGTTCGCTGGTAGATGGTTTTTTCCTGAGACCATCCACCTCCCTTATCCAGTAGAACCTCTTGAGCGCCTCCCTCAACAGCTTATTCTCAATATCAGGATAATGGACCCTTACTATCCTCTCCATCATCTCCTCATCAGGGAACTCAATATAATAGAATATACACCTCCTGAGGAATGCATCAGGGAGCTCCTTCTCCGAGTTGCTGGTTATGACTACGATGGGTCTGTGTCTGGCAGTTACCTCCTCATCGAGCTCCGGGATATGAAACGACATCTCATCAAGCTCATTTAGGAGGTCATTGGGGAACTCTACATCTGCCTTATCTATCTCGTCTATAAGGAGGACTACCTGTTCATCGCTTTTAAAGGCCTGACCTAATTTCCCCAGCTTTATATACTGCCTTATATCTGATATGTCCTTATCCTTGAACCTTGCATCGTTTAGCCTCTGGACAGTATCATAGACATATAGACCGTCTTTTGCCTTTGTGGTAGATTTGATATTCCATATAATAAGTTTTTTGTTCAGTGCCTCGGCAATACTGTGGGCAAGAAGTGTCTTCCCTGTCCCTGGCTCACCCTTGATGACAAGGGGTTTACCAAGGGCTATTGCCACATTTACTATCTCCATAAGGGGTTTTGAGGCTATATAATACTCGCTACCCCTGTAACCTTTTCCTGTATCCACCATCTTTCCTCCTCATGATAAGTGAAAAATATCACTTATATTATAAGGTCATATAGAGGTATTGTCAATAAATAAGCGATGCCCTTAAAATGTATCCTTTGGATTAGCGGCTCAGGTAATCCCTGTAGTTCAGTATCTCTATATTCTCTGAATAAGGCAGGGTCTCGCCCCTGTATATGAGGATTCCTTTTGCCTGGAATTATTTCAGGGTCTTTAGCATCATGGGCTTAAATGTAAAGCTATTTCTTATCTCTATGAATGTCTTTTTATTCTTTTTATCTACTATGAGGTCTATCTCGTTTCCATGGCCTGTCCTGAAAAAATAAAATTCTGTCCTGCCACCCCTGTGGATCTCCTGCTTTATTATCTCTGAGATTATATAATTTTCAAAGATTGCACCTGACACTGGTCCATTTTCGAATAAAAAAGGGAGGCATGTAGCCTCCCTTGAAAATCCTTCTGAGTCTCTTAGAAGTAGTAGTATGCGCCGAGCCTTACAGCGTTGAGTGTCCCTGATGGCTTG
>ERZ795047.228-NODE-228-length-72845-cov-6.580437_pt1 | contig 72845 bp, 57 predicted proteins | sample MGYA00375131_ERZ795047 | MGnify/ENA primary metagenome ERZ795047 (study PRJEB30176, sample SAMN05720228) | activated sludge metagenome | isolation source: Anaerobic digester | place: Japan | collected 2015-05-20 ... | reverse complement strand
GGCAATATTGGCCTAATAGTGAGTTACCAGCTAGCTCAGGCGGGTGTTCACGTAGAAGCACTGGTTGAAGCTTTACCGCAGATAGGTGGATATGCTGTACATGCTTCAAAGATAAGGCGCCTAGGCATACCGATCCTCACTAAGCACAGCATCAAAGAAGCATATGGCGAGCGGTATGTCGAAGGAGCCGTCATTTGGGAAATCGATGACAGATGGCAAGGTATTCCCGGAAGCGAAAGGGACTTGAAGGTTGACGTAATATGCTTAGCAACGGGGCTTTCGCCATTGTGTGAGTTCTTGTGGCAGGCTGGAGCTGAGATGACCTATATCCCGGCTTTGGGCGGTTTTGTACCCGTATATGATGAGAATATGCAGACTACATTGAGCGGAGTATATGTTGCAGGTGATGTTGCGAGCATAGAGGAGGCCTCCACAGCAATGGCCGAGGGCTACCTGGCAGGTGTGGCCATAGCTCACAGTCTGGGGAAGATCTCTGACGTTGATTTCGAAGCCAAGCGTAAAGGATATCTGAAGGAACTAGAACAACTTAGAGCTGGTCCAACCAGCAAGAAAATTGTTGAAGGTCTTGCTGTCTTAAGAGACGAAACCGGAAAGAGGGTGAGCGTCTAATGGAGAATGATTTTCTAAGCACAGGTATTCCCTCTTTGGAACAGATAGAAGCTATAGTCCCAAGCAAGGCCCGCAGGGAAAAAGGCCCGTTTGTCGTAATAGAGTGTTTTCAGGAGATACCCTGCGATCCCTGTTATCACAGTTGTAGGTTCGGGGCTATTTGCGAGTTTGCGACCATAAATGACATTCCAAAGGTAGATTGGGATAAGTGTACAGGTTGTGGGATCTGTGTAGCTGCTTGTCCCGGGTTAGCGATTTTCGTAGTCGACGAGACTTTCAGCGACACAGAGTGTCTGGTGGCACTCCCTTACGAATTCTTGCCGCTTCCGGAGAAAGGTGAAAAAGTGTCGCTACTTTCGAGATCCGGCGCGGAACTTGCCACAGGCGAGGTTCATAGGGTGGTCCCGGGTAGAAAGCCTGCGGGAACCACAGTAGTTTGGGTAAGAGCTCCTAAGGAACTATCGATGGAAGTAAGAAATATCAGGCTTACTGGGAGGGGTGGGGCGAACCGTGAGTAGGAACGATGATGACATCATTGTATGCAGATGTGAAGACGTTACTTTGGGAGAAATACGGAAAGTAATACGGGAAGGCGCGACCACTCTGGACGAAGTCAAACGTATAACTAGAGCTGGAATGGGTCCTTGTCAAGGGCGGACATGCAGACTGTTGATAGCGGGAGAAATTGCGAGATTCCTCGGCAGGCCGGTTTCCGAGGTTCTTCAGTCGAGATACAGACCTCCTTTCAAACCTGTAAGAATGGGAGACCTCGCGGAAATATGCGACGGCGAAACAAGTTGCGACGGGTCTGATTGCGGCTCGGAATCGGATGAGGAGGGAATTGGCCAATGAGACGTTCAGCGGATGCTGTAGTTATAGGCGGAGGAGTCTCAGGAGCCTCTATCGCCTATAACCTCTTAAAGCAAGGGGTAGGCAATGTGGTCTTGTGCGAGAAAGATACATTTGCTAATGGATCAACAGGTCGGTGCGGGGCTGGGGTAAGAGAACAGTGGGGTGCTGAAGGAAATATAAGGATATGTAAAGCATCCATCGACATATTTGAGAACCTTCAAGAGGAATTGGATTATGCCTATGATATCGAATTCGTCCAGAAGGGCTACCTGATGATGGCTTACACAGAGAAGGAATGGCTCCAGTTTCAGAAGAACGTCGAGGTTCAGCACAGATTGGGAGTCAATTCCCGAGTGTGTACGCCTGACGAAGCAAGAGAAATCGTGCCCGTGCTTAACACTGAAGGCATGTTAGGGGCAACATACAATGCCCGAGATGGTCATGCAAACCCTTTTCACACGACAAACGCATACTTAAGAGCTTTTGAACGATTGGGCGGAGAGGTCAATGATTTCACCGAGGTTATAGATATTGAGAAGTCTGGCGGCAAGGTGACTAAGGTCAAGACCAATCGCGGAGAAATATCTACGCCTGTGGTAGTCAATGCAGCAGGGCCCTGGGCTGCCCCGGTTGCTGCCATGGTAGGAGTAGACCTCCCTGTGTACACAGAACGGCACCAAATTCTGGTTACAGAAGCAGTTGGGCATCTTTTCGATCCCATGCTCATGTCCTTTTCCCTGGGGATCTATTGTCAGCAGACCCCCCATGGTTCCTTAGTTATGGGTATTGGCGATCCGAATGAGCCTAAGGGTTATGATATCGGCCAATCTTGGCAATTTCTCAGGAAAATGTCGGACATAATGTGCAAACTGGTTCCTCCTCTCAAAGGTGTGCGTGTGGTTCGTCAGTGGGCGGGACTATACACGATTACGCCTGATGCGCACCCGATTTTGGGTACCGTTCCGGGTATTGAAGGATACTATCAGGCAGTTGGTTTCAGCGGACACGGGTTCATGTTAGCTCCTATAGTCGGCAGGTTGCTTTCAGAGATGATTGTTGGTAAGGAGCCTTCTATTGATATCAGCGACTTGGATCTTGGGCGTTTTGAAAGAGGGGAATTGCGAGTAGAACCTTCGGTTGTGTAATAGAGGGTACATTTGCGCAAAACGCAATAGATTCGTGCTTTGTGTCAACACAAAGGCCTGACGAAAATGGTAGGAGATGTGTTTCGACCCTGTGAAGATTTCTTCATGCAAAAGAGGGGAAGGTGATCCTATATGTTCAAGCACCGATGGGATGATCTGTTAGCTGCTCTGAGGGAATCAGGCCTTAAGGGTATTGCCATAATGCCTGGTCCTAATATGTTCTACTTGACGGGCCTGTCAATGGGACTTTCGGAAAGGCCAACCTTGTTGGCGATAACGGAGGACGGGAAAGCGTTTTTTGTGATGCCCAAATTGGAAAGCCAAAAAGGTTATATGGTGTCTGAGAGAATGAAAGATCATGGCGTTCCTGTGGATTTTCAAGTGTTTTCCTATAGTGATGAGGAAGGTCCTGCAAAGGCGTTTGAGGCGGCTTTTATGTCTTCGTCTGGTACATGGGCTCTTGAATTTCGCAGTCTGAGGCTTCTAGAATATTCTCTCATGAAAAGAGTTATCGGTGATTTCCTATGGGTAGATGCTTCCGACATTATGAAAGAACTTAGGATGGTTAAGGATGAAAACGAAGTCAAGAGCATGCAAGAGGCCGCACGGCTTGCTGATCTTGGTGTAGGTATCGCCAGGGAGTTGTTGACTCCCGGGAAAAAGGCCATTGAGATAGTTGTTGAGATAGAAAGACAGCTCAAGATCCAAGGCGCTCAAGCGGTGAGCATGTCTTTAGCTACCGGAGCAAATACTGCAATTCCGCACGCAGGCACAAGCACAGACGTTATCTCCGAAGGAGACTTAGCGTGGCTTGATCTTTGTGTCAATGTCTGTGGTTATTGGTCTGACATAACTAGGACCTATCCCATAGGGCGGATTTCTGACGAGATGAAAAACGTCTATGGGGTAGTCTTGGAAGCTCAAGAAAAAGCGAGGCTCGATGCCAAACCAGGTATGAGCGGAGCGGATGTTGATGCGTTGGCTCGCGAGGTAATCGCGTCTCATGGCTATGGAGAACATTTTATCCATAGAACAGGTCACGGCCTCGGACTTGAAATCCACGAGGACCCCTATATAGTTGCTTCAAACCACGCCGCTTTACCGATAGGCAGTACCTTTACTATCGAACCGGGAATATATATTCCTGGTAAGGGCGGGGTTCGTATCGAGGATGATGTGTTGCTTACCCCAGCCGGTCTCAAGTCGTTTACAACCTATCCTAGAAACCTTCTCAACTGAAGTACTTGAACAATAGTCGGGCCTATGCTGCTATCACAGGTGGCTAGGTCCGACGGCTATGGTGCCTGTATGCGGCATAATAGTCGGTTCTGCACGTCTGAAAGAGGATATATCTGAGTTTCGTCAAAATTACTATAGACGGTTTTCCACACGTTCCTATATTGGGGAGGGGATTGATTACTTAATGGAGATGCAGATCTTAGTCGATGACCTGGCAAAGCTAATCAAGAGGTCCATAACCCTTGAGGATATTAACGGAAACCTCATAGCCTATTCAGCCCATGAACACCCGGTAGACCAGGTGAGGGTAGAAACGCTCCTCAGAAAAGGTGCTTCGAAGAGCACTATCGAAGCTCTGAAGAAACATGGGGTGTACGATAAAGTTGATTCGTCTAGAGGAATAGTTCATGTAGAGGCTATTCCGGAAATCGGGTTTACTTCAAGAATAGCCATTGCGATACGTTGCGGACGCAACGTCTTAGGTTACTTGTGGGTCAATGATGGCGAACGTTCTATAATGCCTCAAGACGAAGCTGCCATAATACAGACAGCAAGAATGATCGCCAGGAATTTTCCAAAAGGAGATTTGGAGTTGGAGATTTCTGAACCCGAGACCCGGCTAGTTGCTCTAGAGCTGATTTCTTCGCCAGGCAGGTCCGATTTAGGCGAACTGAAGGACAAATGCAAGGGGACAAGATTCATACCCCCATTTCAGGTTCTAGTTCTGCGTCATCGATCCCCTCGCGCATCAACCTCTACTCGAGGCCTACTAGAAATCGTAGAAGATTTTGTTCAAAGAAATGAACTAAATGCTATATGCTGCGATTACAAAGATGAGGTTGCGATCTTGATGTTTGGCGAACCGTGGCATAGGGTTAGACAGATCGCTTTTGGTTTGAGTAGGTTTCTGACCGCCCACGGTTTTCGCGAATTCTTGGGTATTGGCAGCCCTTTCATCGCTGTTTCAGCTATTCAGGAGAGCTATCAACAAGCTCGTGAGGCTATAGAACTCGGCATCAGGTACCACCCAGAGGCCAACTCTGTGATTTTCGATTATGGGCAGGTGTCACTTTACGACCTAATTGGATGCATGGCCACGTGCAAGGACCGCAGCGCCTATGGGCGCGAATTGGTCGAACAAATATCATTGTATGATAGAGTCAATGGAACAGAGTTCCTCAAAACTCTAGAAGTAGTGCTCGACTTCGGCGGGAAAAGAAAGGATGCGGCCAGCTGCTTGAACATACATCCCAATACGCTGGATTATCGCATGCGCAGGCTCAACGAAGTTGTTCAGTGCTCACTGGATGATCCCGGTTTGAGGCTGGCTGTTCATCTGTGGATTAAAGCAATCGGTTGTCCGAGAGGCGTGTTAGAAGATACCGACGGTGAGACTAGCTAGTGTAGGGTATTAAGGGCAAGGTTAGGTTTCGTAGTTTTCTTCGTCATTTAACATCTTTAGGACAAGGGTTTTCAGCGAGTTTTGTCGAATTATAGACAGACGAGTATCTCTCGGAATAAAGGTAACAAGGAGTGAGTCATTAAGATGGGTGAGATTATCAAAGATTTCGAACAACTCAGGATGATGCAGGAAAGTCTGTTCCACGAGTTCAGTTCATTGGCTAAGCAGGTAGATGACCTGATGTGGTATCAAAAAGTAGGCGATATCGCAAATGTTGACAAAGTAACATATATTGGCCCGCCTCCTGCAAATCCGGTGGCTCAACCGCCTCAAGACAGGGGCAACCCGTTGAAGATTCCCGCTTATACGTTCGTGCCCAAAACTGCTGAGCCAGATAAAAAATACCCGCTTCTCGTATTTGTTCACGGCGGTGTACATGCCAATTTCTCCACAGGGTGTGCAAATGTGATTAGGGAACTCTTGACTCAGGGATATATCATCATTGCTCCTGAGTACAGGGGTAGCACAGGTTACGGGCAGCAGTTCTACCAGTATATAGACTATGGCGGTCTAGAGAACGAGGATGTCTGGGAAGGCAGGAATTGGATGGTACGTAACAACCCTCTAGTTGATCCTGATAGGGTGGGCATCATGGGATGGAGCCATGGCGGGATGATAACATTGATGAATCTTTTCAATCATCCAGAGAGTTACAAGGTAGGGTACGCGGGTGTTCCTGTTAGCGACGTAGTAGCTAGGATGGGATACAAGACCGATGCCTACAGGCAGATTTTCTCAGCTGATTACCATATTGGAAAAACAGCGTATGAGGACGTTAACGAGTACCGACGCAGATCCCCCGCTTGGAACGCGGATAAGCTCAAGACTCCTCTTCTTATACACACCACAACGAACGACGAAGATGTGAATGTTCTAGAGGTAGAGCACTTGATCAAATCGCTAAAAGCGTATGGGAAAGACTTTGAGTACAAGATCTATGAAAGTGCTCCTGGCGGGCACGTTTTCAACCGCATAGATACAGAATTGGCAAGGGAATCGAGGAAGGAGATCTATGCATTCCTCGCAAAATACCTGAATCCGCCTGCTCCACTTGCCTGAAGCAGCGAAGGCTGAAAACCGAAAGTGGCAAAAAAACTAAGAGGAAACAGCGTGCCGCTATGGTTCGCGGTTTCCTCTTAGGTATCTTAATCAGTGTTGGTCTATGCGCAGTTTGCCGCCGGTGGCAAAGTTTTCTTTCTTCATATCTCTCATGATTACAGTTACCGCTTCGGGACTTACTCCTAGAGATCTCACTATTGCGTCGGTTACTTCCTTGGCCAAGACTCGCTTTTGCTCGATTGTCCTGCCCTCAATCAGCTCAATTTGAACGATTGGCACTCTATCACCTCCCCATAAAACCCAGTCCCGCGATCCCATGTATTTGCGATCACGTTAAATTTTATGCTATACTTAAGTGCATAGAATATCAAGGACGTCACAAGCAACGAGGAAATTTCGTCGGAGTGGGTTTCGTTGAACCCACTCTTTGTATGTTAAGGGGTGATAAAGATGAGTCGTAAACAATTGTTAGAAGGTCTTTTTGAAGCCTTTGAGCCAGAAGTGCGGGCTGCGGGCTTGGAACTATTGGACGTTGAACTGACCTCGGATGAGAACAGGAAGACCATCTTACGCGTGACCATCTATTCGCCAAACGGGGTTACGTTGGACGATTGTGTAAACGTTGAGACTATCATCAGCCCAATGCTCGACGAAATGGATCCTATTGCCGGCAGCTATAATCTCGAGATTTCATCTCCTGGATTGGAGAGGGTGCTCAAGCGAGACAAAGAGTACGAGATATTTGGCGGACGTCTTTGTAGGGTTAATCTTTATGGCCCTATAGATGGGAAGCGAATGTTTGAAGGGCTTCTTGTAGGATTGGACTATTCAGAAGGAGAAAGTAGAGTCACAATTCTTACGGAAAGCGGTCAAAGGTCGTTTTCCAGACAAAATATAAGCAAAGTTCAACTTGTCTATCAAGAAAAACTATCTTAGGGTCTTGAAAGGAGGGCGGGAGAAATTAGTAACGAAATCATGAGTGCCCTGAGCCAAATTGAAAGGGAGCGGGGCATACCAAAAGAAGACCTTATAGAAGCCATGGAAGCGGCGCTTTTGTCGGCGTATCGTAAGCACTATGGTAGTGCTGAGAATGTTAGAGTTCAGTTCGATGGAACGACCGGAAATATTAGAGTCCTATCCCGCCGTCAGGTTGTAGATAAGGTGACAGATCCTGTCAAAGAGATATCTATTGATGAAGCGCGGGCCAAACATCCCGGTTATCAAGTCGGTGACTACGTTGAAGAGGAAATTGCTGCTCAGGGGTTTGGACGTATCGCAGCTCAGACGGCGAAGCAAGTTGTCATGCAGAAACTCAGAGACATAGAACGTGACATGGTATATGAGGAATTTGCAGAGAGGCAAGGTGACGTAGTAACAGGACAAGTCATCCGGGTAGACAGAGGCATAGTTATTGTAGATTTGGGTAGAGCGGAAGGTTTTATCTTCCCTCAAGAACAGGTAAGGAGCGAACAATATCGCGAACGCGACAGGATAAAGGCGTACGTCGTTGAGGTTAAGAAGACGCCGAAAGGTCCGCAGATCCTGCTTTCAAGAACTCATCCAGGGCTTTTGAAAAGGCTTTTGGAGTTAGAGGTGCCTGAGATTCGCGATGGAATTGTCGAGATAATGGGCCTGGCTCGAGAGCCCGGTTCTAGGTCCAAAGTTGCAGTCAAGGCAAATCTGCCTGAGGTTGATGCACTTGGAGCGTGTGTTGGTCCAAGAGGGTCTCGTGTTCAAGTAATAGTCCAGGAACTCAGGGGAGAAAGGATTGATATAATAGAATGGAACGAGGACCCGGAGATTTTTGTAGCTAACGCTCTAAGTCCTGCGAGGGTAGTCGGTGTCGAAATTGACCCAACGAGTAGAGTCGCCAGAGTGATAGTTCCAGACAATCAGTTGTCTCTAGCGATAGGACGTGATGGGCAAAATGCAAGACTGGCTGCAAAGCTTACCGGGTGGAAGATTGACATACGGTCAGAGCGCGATGCTTTGCGGTAGAGCGATAATCGTGTGATAACAGAGGGGGTGGTGCCGTGCCAAAGAAAATACCTATGAGGACATGTTTAGGCTGTGAAACGGTTAGGCCTAAGAAAGAGATGCTTAGGATCGTACGAACCCCTGACGGCCAGGTAGAGATAGATCCGACAGGCAAAAAGGCTGGCCGTGGTGCGTACGTGTGTCCAAAGTCAGACTGTATTCGTGAAGCGATAAAGAAGAAAAAGCTGTCTAGGGTGTTCGGTGCGGAGCTATCCCCTTCGATAATTGAGGAGTTAGAACGTTTTGCCGCGGAAGAGATTGACAAGGTTTAGAGTGAGGAGGTGATGTAGGATGGTAAAACGCATCCGTGTATATGAGCTAGCGAGGGAACTCGGTGTGGATTCAAAGGAGATAATTTCGGACCTAAACGATATGGGAATAGTGGTTAAGAATCACATGGCGAGTCTAGAAGACGATGTTGCTGCCAAGATTCGAGAAAAGAGGTCGAAAGGCAAAGCGGTTTCCGGACGGGCTCCAAAAGCGGAAATCCCTGACACCGGCCAGAAAAAGACGAAGGGATCTGGGCAGCCAAGTGCTCGCGAGAATTCAGACCGGCGTTCTACTGTTCGTGCAACAGGAGATCAAGCCAAAGAATCGAGCCGTAAGTCCTTTGCCAAACATCCCGGTGCTAAGTCTGGGGATAGAAGTGCTGCTCAGAGGAGGGGCGTGAGGGGTAAAGGTGGTCGCCAAGTCAAACCTCAAACGCCTGCGACAGGTGCCAGACGAGTCACAATTCAAGGTGAAACCCCTGTAAGGGAACTCGCAAGTCTCATAGGGGTGCCTGTGGGAACTGTGCTTCGTACGCTTATGGGGTTAGGCGCAATCATTAGTATTAATCAAAGTGTACCAGTGGATTTGGCATGTCAAGTGGCCGAGAAACTTGGGTGTGTGGTGACCGTTAAAGAGCCTGAGACTTCTGTCGAGGAGAAGATCGCTCTTGAGTTGGCCCGACCCGACGATCCGGAAAAGGCTGAAAGCAGGCCGCCTGTTGTTACTGTGATGGGTCATGTAGATCACGGGAAGACATCGCTTTTGGATGCCATACGGAATACAAACATAACTGCGCGAGAGGCTGGAGGAATAACCCAGCACATAGGCGCTTCAGTTGTTGAGCATGACGGGAGAAGGTTGATTTTTCTTGATACCCCCGGCCATGAAGCATTTACTCAGATGAGAGCTAGAGGTGCGCAGATTACTGATATAGCTGTGCTAGTGGTAGCTGCCGATGATGGAGTAATGCCACAGACCGTAGAAGCTGCTAACCACGCCAAGGCAGCAGGGGTACCTGTGATAGTTGCGATCAATAAGATTGACAAACCCGGAGCGAAGGTAGACCGGGTTAAACAGCAATTGGCGGATATAGGACTCGTCCCTGAGGAATGGGGAGGAGATACGGTAGTCGTAGAAGTGTCTGCCAGGACTAAGCAGGGTATTGACGAGCTTTTGGAGATGATTTCTCTTGTAGCAGAGTTAGAGGAACTTAAAGCCGATCCTACCAGAAGAGCTCGAGGGTACATCATAGAGTCCAAGATCGATAAAGGGCGGGGGCCGGTTGCCTCTGCCATTGTCAAGTCCGGGGTGCTCAGGGTTGGCCAGGTAATAATTACCGACACAACCTGGGGTCGCATCAGAGCTATGTATGACGGAAAAGGCTCTCAAGTAGAAGAGGCCGGCCCTTCTACTCCTGTGGAGATAGTTGGACTATCAGATCTTCCAAATGCCGGGGACGTTTTTTTGGTTGTAGATGACGAAAAGACCGCCAAGCATATTGTTGAGCAGCGTCAACTAGCCAGGCGAGAGCACGCTGCCGGCTCTACAAGCAGGATGACTCTTGAAGAATTGCTCAAGGCACAGGAAGATGAGAAGCGAGAACTCAAGTTGATCTTAAAGAGCGACGTTCAAGGGTCGCTTGAAGCTATACTGCAGGCGCTTGGCAAGATAAAGTCCGATGAAGTGAAACTTGAGATCATTCACTCAGGTGTGGGCGCTGTAATTGAATCAGACGTGATGCTTGCAAAGGCATCAGATGCGAAGATCCTTGGATTTAACGTCAGACCTGATGCAAATGCAAGAAGCGTGGCAGATGCGGAAAATGTTGAGATTCGAAGCTATCGCATCATCTACGACCTTCTGGAAGACGTGGAGAACATGCTCAAAGGCCTGATCAAGCCAAAATTCGAGGAGACAGTATTGGGAAGAGCTGAGGTGAGGGCCACCTTCCACGTTCCTAACATCGGTACAGTTGCAGGATGCTACGTCGTAAGCGGTAAAGTGGTTCGCAATGCGGGTGTTCGTCTCGTTCGAGACGGGAGAGTAGTATATGAGGGGAAAATATCTTCACTCAGGCGGTTCAAAGATGACGTAAGCGAGGTCGCTCAGGGTTATGAATGTGGGATCGGGCTCGAGCATTACCAGGATATAAAGCCCGGCGACATACTTGAGATTTTCGTCATGAGAGAGGTAAAACCAACCTAGTATCGCTTGGGATGGGGTTTTTGTCATGGTAGTAGGGCAGTGTCTATTGGATATAAGGCTTTTCGGTATGCATTCGCTCAAAGACAAAAGACGGGTCACCAAAAGCCTTATAGCAAGACTGCAGCAGCGCTTTGGCGTCTCTTGTGCGGAAGTTGGCGCCAATGACTGTTGGGGACGGGTTCTTCTGGGCATCGCTTTGGTGACGAATCAGGAAAAATATGCGTTGGACACATTGAACAAAGTTGTTCTTTGGGTAGAAGACAACATAGATGGCGAAGTAGTGGATTTTCAGATCGACATAATTACGTGACTGCGGGGTGTTGCTCATGGCACAAAGGCCAGACAGAATAGCTGCATTAATTCGTGAGGTTGTGTCAGAGCTTATCATGAGGCGGCTTAAGGACCCGCGGATTGGTTTTGCAAGTGTTGTAAGAGTGAGTGTTAACAAGGATTTATCTCAGGCGAAAGTCTATATCAGCGTTTTGGGAACTGAAGAAGAAAAGGAAAAAACCATGGAAGGACTCAAAAGCGCGCAAGGGCTTATTAGGGCGGAAGTTTCGAAAGCGCTGGGTATAAGGCATGCTCCTGAGATTCAGTTTATTTTGGATGATAGCATTGAGTACAGCATACACATTTCGAAGCTTTTGTCCGAAATCGAAGAAGATGAAAAGAAGGACAAAGATAAAGAACAACCAGAATAATCTGATGAATATATCGGTTTTATGTGGGAGAGTCAACCAATGATGGATATGATAGTTCCGTGGAGAGATGAAACGGCCCAGATCAGCAAAGTACTACGTCAAAGCAAAAGTGTGCTATTACTTGAACACAAGAAGCCCGATGGGGACTGTATTGGATCAGGTTTAGGCCTTGCCCTCGGGCTATTGTTTTTGGGAAAGAAGGTCTTGCTTCTGTCTCAGGACCCTCATCCTAGCACCTATGATTTCTTGCCGGGACGCTATTTGCATAGCACTATCTCGGAGATGCCATCAGAGCCGCTGCGTTTCGACACTGTGGTGTTTCTTGATTGCACAGACCCTCACCGAGCGGGTAAGTGCCTTAATACTGCTGTTGGAGATACTATCATAAACATAGACCATCATGTTTCCAATGTTGGCTATGGGGATATTTCTTTAGTAGATCCTTCAGCTAGTTCGACCGGTGAATTGGTTTTCTTTTTGCTCGGGGCTTTAGGAGTGCCCATAACCAGGAACATTGCGGTGTGTCTTTATTGTGCAATCGTTAGCGATACCGGAGGGTTTAGGTACCAGAACACAACTGCTAGGGCCCTATGGGTTGCCAGCGAATTGGTAGATGCTGGAGCTGACCCTTCAAAAGTGGCTGACCATCTTTTTGAGACTAGGAGCCTTTCATCTCTCTTACTTCTAAGTAGTGCATTGCAGACGCTGACCTTGCACTTTGCCGGCAAAGTTGCGTCAGTAGAGGTTACCAGAGAGATGATGCACAATTCGGGCGCTTCCCCAGACGAAACAGAAGGCATCATCAACTATCCACGCTCCATAGAAGGAGTAGAAGTCGCCCTGTGTTTTAAGGAAACTCTTGATGCACAGGGTGTAGATGTGAGTTTTAGGTCCAAATACAAGGTGGATGTATCTAAGATTGCAGAGTCCCTAGGTGGCGGAGGACACGCCAGGGCGGCAGGTGCATTTATCCCAGGCACTTTGGACGAAGCCAAGCGCAAAGTACTTAGCGTGTTGGCAAAGGAAGAAATATGAATGGTTTTCTGAACGTTGCCAAGCCAAAAGGTATAACCTCTCATGATGTCGTCCTCGAAGTCAGGAGGGTATTTAGAGAGAAGAAGGTCGGGCATTTGGGCACTTTGGATCCAATGGCAATAGGTGTGCTTCCGTTGGCATTAGGATCGTACACCCGGCTTTCAGAATATCTGATGAATGAGGATAAGGAGTATCTCGCTGAATTTATGTTCGGCATCACAACTGACACGGATGATTTAGACGGCAATGTTCTTTCTCTGGCAGATTGTGCTCGTCTTAGTCGTGACCGAGTGGTGCAAGTTCTTCCTAAGTTTACCGGGGATATTGAGCAAGCGCCGCCCCGGTTTTCTGCGGTCCATGTTGGCGGTAAAAGGCTCTACGATCTTGCTAGAAAAGGGATCGAGGTGGATGTGCCTGTTAGGAGCGTTCGCGTAGATCATATTCATATGCTGCATTGGCAAGACGGTATATACCCAAAGGCCATGTTTTCGATGCAAGTTGCATCCGGCACGTATGTTAGGAGTTTGGCGAGGGATCTAGGCAACGAACTTGGGTGTGGCTGCATAGTCTCTTATCTTCTCAGAACTCGTGTAGGCAATTTCCGTCTAAAGGATTCCATAGTCCTTAACTCACTCCGTAGCAAGCGTTTTCGCTATACAGACGCAAGTGTTTTTGTAAACCCAAAACATGTCTTTTCAGATCACGTGTTCTTGGCTCTGAAACCGGAATCTCTCAAGTCAATCAAGCATGGCGTCCCTTTGATACTTGAGGATTTTGTCGATCCGCAAGAAGTTGTTTCGGTTGCTCGCCGTTGCGGCGGAGTTTTAGGTCCTCAGAGTCCGGTATTTATGTGTACTTACACAACATCGGACATGGAGCACGAAGAAATTGCTTGCGTAGTATCTTTTGCTTTTGCGAATGAATCCTCGCTTAACATAAAATACGAAAAAGTACTATTGTAGGGAAGGGATGTTTCCTGAAGACCATAGTTAATCCATATTTGGAACTGAAAGCAAAACAACTGATTGTAGCAATAGGTGTTTTCGACGGGGTTCACCTAGGACATAAGGAGCTTCTCAAGACGGCTCTTGAACTTAGAACCGAGACCGGTCTACCCATAATTGCAGTTACGTTTTCACCTCATCCCAAAATGGTTCTGGACCAATCCAATGGGCACCTACGCCTACTTACACCTGAGAGAGAAAAACAGATACTTTTGGAAGGCATGGGCATTGACTACTACTGGGCAATCCCGTTTACCCAGGAGGTAGCTAGGCTCTCGGCTGAGCAGTTTGCAGAGCACTATCTCTGCACTCTTCTGAAATCGAGATATGTTGTGTGCGGCTTCAACTTTACTTTTGGCTACATGGGCATGGGGACTCCGGAGTATCTACAAGAAATATGCGAAGATAAAGGATTTGAAGTTGTAGTCGTACCGCCATTTGAGATTCGGGGAGAAGTGGTCTCAAGTACAAAGATTAGGAAATTAGTTATGGATGGGGATGTCAAGACATCGGGCGAGTTTCTGGGCCGTCCATATTGTATCTATGGCGAGGTTGTAAGAGGTAGTGGTGTCGGAGGTCGTATTGGAGTACCTACTTCGAATGTGCACTATCCGGCGGAGAAACTACTACCAAAGAACGGAGTCTACTCTGTGTTGGCTCGGGTCTCGGGAGGGAATCTAATGCCTGCGGTCTGTAACATAGGCGTGAAGCCTACGTTCGGAGGCGTAAGGACCTATGTTGAAGTACATATCCCTGGTTTTTCAGGAGAACTGTATGGCGCCGGGATGCAGGTTTTTCTTGCAAGATACATAAGGGAGGAACGCAAGTTTCCGTCTATAGACTTGCTGAAGGAACAGATACAATCGGATATAGAAACAGCGCTTTGTGACTTAGAATCGGGGGAGACTTTGGGGCTCTACGGCGGTTTGTTTACACTGTTAGGCGCTTATGATAGAATTTTTTCAATAGAGTGACCTTGAGGCGCGGCTTTGCGTATCTCCGGCGCATAGCTGGGTTCAAGGCATATATGAATTACATGGAGGTATACTGAATTGACTCTCGACAGTACAAGAAAAAAAGCCATTATTGACGAATTCAAGCGACATGAAACTGACACGGGTTCTCCGGAAGTTCAAATTGCTCTTTTGACAGAGCGGATTTCCTATCTAACAGAGCACCTTAAGGTTCATAAGAAGGATCACCACAGCCGAAGAGGCCTTCTTAAAATGGTGGGCCAACGCCGGGCTCTTTTGAACTACCTTGCTCAGGAGTCCCCCGAGCGGTACAGAGAAGTAGTGGAGAAGCTTGGTCTGAGAGGCTAGGGGATAACTGAAAGGAAGTGTAATTATTGGAAAGTGTTCGAGAATATTCTATGGAGCTCGGCGGCAAACCTTTAACTTTGCAGTTTGGCAAAGTGGCAAAGCAAGCTAACGGGTCTGTACTTGTGAGGTATGGAGACACAATTGTTCTTGTGACCGCAACTGCGTCGAAAGAGCCACGAGAAGGTGTAGACTTTTTCCCACTCACAGTAGATGTGGAAGAGCGATTGTATGCGGTAGGCAGAATTCCGGGAAGTTGGGGCCGCAGAGAAGGACGGCCGCCGGAGAAGGCGGTGCTTCAAGCCAGGCTTACTGATAGGCCCATAAGGCCTTTGTTCCCCAAGGGTTTCAGGAACGAAGTTCAAATCGTTATAATGCCGTTAGCCATAGATCATGACTATTCCGTTGAAATTGCCGGCATGATTGGTGCCTCTGCTGCGCTTTGTGTAAGCGATATACCCTTTGACGGTCCAATTGGAGCAGTTGAGATGGGGTTAGTGGACGGGGAATTTGTCATAAATCCCGGGATTGATGACTCTGAAAGAAGCGATCTAAAGCTCACCGTGGCGGGAACTAAGGATGCTATTTCCATGGTAGAAGCCGGAGCGAATCGAGTTTCTGAAGAGGCAATGGTAGATGCGATGATGGAAGGCCATGAAGTAATAAAGAAAATAGTAGCCTTTCAGGAACAGATTGCAGACGAGATCGGGAAACCGAAAATGAAACCGGAGCTTTTTGTTCCCGACGAGGAAATAGTTTGTAAAGTGCAAGGCTTCGTTACCGATCGTCTCAAAGAAGCGATTAGGATCAAAGACAAACTGGAGCGTGAAAGCGCTATTGACTCGGTAATGAAAGAAACTCTCAATATGATGGCCGAGGAATTTCCTGATAGAGAAGGCGAGATACAAGAAGCCTTTAACGACATTTTGAAGATTCTGGTTAGGGCCATGATACTTGAAGAAGAAGTGAGGCCTGATGGCAGGAGACCGAGTGAGATAAGGCCGATTTCCTGCGAAGTATCAATCATTCCTCGGGTTCACGGCTCCGGTTTGTTTACCAGGGGCCAGACTCAGGTTCTGAGCATTGCTACTCTTGGTGCAACCAGCGATATCCAGGAACTGGATACTACAGGCCTGGAAGAGTTTAAGAGGTATATACATCACTATAACTTTCCGCCTTTTTCTGTAGGTGAAACAAGGCCCCTTCGCGGTCCTGGCAGAAGAGAAATAGGCCACGGAGCTTTGGCGGAAAGGGCGTTGGTACCTGTTTTACCTGACGAACAAGATTTCCCATATACAATACGGGTTGTATCTGAAGTGCTTGAGTCTAACGGCTCTAGTTCTATGGCTTCTGTGTGCGGTAGTACGTTATCGCTGATGGATGCTGGGGTGCCAATAAAAGATCCTGTAGCTGGGGTTGCCATGGGCCTTGTCAAAAAAGATGACAAAGCTGTTATTCTCACAGATATCCAGGGCATGGAAGACGCGTTGGGTGACATGGATTTCAAGGTGGCAGGAACCGAAGACGGTATCACTGCCTTGCAGATGGACATCAAGATTTCAGGTGTTGACCGAGGTATCTTGAGCACTGCTCTTGAAAAGGCAAAGGCTGCTAGGCTGTTCATTTTGGAAAAGATGCGAGAAACCATCGACAAGCCCCGAGACTCTCTATCGCCATTTGCGCCAAGGATAATTGTGGTTCAGATTGATCCCGACAAGATTCGTGAAGTTATTGGACCCGGAGGTAAAACCATAAATAAAATTACAGGTGAAACCGGTGTCAAGATCGATATCGAGCAAGATGGAAGGGTGTTCATTTCTGCTGCGGACGAGGAGTCAGGTCAAAGGGCCAAACAAATCATCGAACAGATAACTCGCGATGTCGAAGTCGGGGACACCTACTTAGGGAAAGTTACAAGAGTATCATCTTTTGGCGCGTTCATAGAGGTTCTGCCCGGTAAGGAAGGCCTTATGCGGCAAAACGATGCGGGCGAAGGCGGGATGCCGGAGGTCGGCGATGAGGTAATGGTAAGGGTGATGGAAGTCGATCATCTTGGCAGGATCAACCTATCGGGCAAGTTAGATGATTCCGGAAGAGGAACGTACAAAGAGCGAAGCGGGAAGGGTAGGAGCAACCAAAATCGTTCAAAAGACAGACCACGAAATAGCGGAAAGCCGAGATAGTGCCATGAGGTTCGGCGTCCATCTTTCAATCCAAGGCGGGATTTCGAAAATGGCACAGGCTGCCGTCCAACTGGGTTGCGAGACAGTCCAGGTGTTTTCTCGCAGCCCTAGGGGTGGAAAAGCTAAACCGTTAGATCCAGTTGATATTTCCAAATCTGACGCTTTGCTCAAAGTCAACGACATAAGACCGCTGATCGTCCATGCTCCATACTTTGTCAATTTGGCATCAATCGAAAGCAGTAAGCGAGATTATTCAGTGGAAGTTCTTTCTGAAGACCTGCACCGGGCCGAAGTGCTAGGCGCGCGATTTGTTGTGACTCACATAGGGCATAAGCAGAAAGAAGAAGATGATGAATCCCAGGATGCGCTCGAGAGGGCTCTCGGCTCAATAAGAGAAGTCCTATCTTCATACTCAGGTCCGGCTAGACTTGTCTTGGAAAACAGCGCAGGGCAAGGTCAGGAAATCGGGTGTACGTTTGAAGCACTGGGGTTTCTAGTGAAAAGCCTCCCTCCGGAGAGGGTTGGTGCATGTTTTGATACATGCCACGCTTTTGCGCGTGGATATGAGCTCTCGGATCCGGCCAAAGTTGAAAGCACACTGCTTTCTTTTGATGGTATCGTGGGGTTGGAACGGTTGGATGTCGTTCATTTGAATGACTGCAAACGTGGCTTAGGTTCTCGTGTGGATAGACATTTTCACATTGGACAAGGCGAGATAGGGTTGGAGGGGTTCAGAGCGGTTATAAACAGCAAACTGTTGCCGCCGGACCTACCTGGCATTATGGAGACTCCTAAGGATAGTGAAGATGCAGACAAGATTAACCTATCTACAGTGAGAATGTTGCGGGGTTCCTGATGATGTGGTTACAAGCGATTAAAAGCACATATATATATTTGGTGGGGGAGACATGACAAAAGAAATACGATTAGTGGCATTGGGCGGTCTAGGTGAAATTGGTAAGAACCTTATGCTTCTTGAGTCAGGTAACGACATGGTTGCCATAGACTGCGGGCTTGCTTTTCCAGGCGATGACATGCCGGGAGTAGATTTTGTAATACCCGACATCTCATATATGCTTGAGCGAAAGGACCGTCTTAGAGGGATAGTACTTACTCACGGTCACGAGGACCATGTGGGAGCTTTGCCCTTTGTTCTGAGTAAGGTTAATGTGCCTGTATATGGAACGGGTCTTACATTGGGTCTTGCTCGAAGAAAGATGGACGAGAATTTTGAAGGTGATTTTGATTTCAGGGTTGTTGCCCCGCGGGACTCAGTCAAATTGGGTTCTATAGAAATTGAGTTTTACAGAACCACACACTCTGTATCTGACAGTGTAGGCCTGATCATTCATACGCCATGTGGAACATTGGTTCATACAGGCGATTTCAAACTCGACCAGACTCCTGTAGACGGTGATACCGTAGATTACCATAGGCTTGCTGAGGTTGGGGAAGACGGTGTTTTGGCGCTACTATCTGACAGCACACATGCTGACAGGCCGGGTTACACTTTGTCCGAGCGAGTAGTAGGTGAGAACCTTTCCCAAGTTTTTTACAAGGCAAAGGGAAGAGTCATAGTGACTACTTTTGCCTCTAATATTCCGAGGATACAACAGGTCATAGATGCAGCATATAAGCACGGTAGAAAGGTGTGCGTAGTTGGTAGGAGTATGGAAGATGTGGTAGAAGTTGCCATAAGTATGGGCTTTTTGCAAGTACCTATGGGAACTATGATAGACGTCGATGACGCTGACAGGTATCCTGCATCTCGTATAGTCATCTTGAGCACAGGTAGTCAGGGCGAACCGCTTTCTGCGCTTTCGCGAATGTCAGTAGGAGAGCATCGAAAAGTTGATATAGTCGAGGGCGACCTTGTTGTAATGGCAGCTTCGCCTGTTCCCGGCAACGAAACCACCGTGTCTAGAGTAGTTGATAATCTTTTCAGACGAGGAGCAGATGTTGTTTACACTCCCGAGTCTGGGGTGCACGTTTCCGGACATGCAAGCCAAGAAGAACTTAAGATAATGTTGAACCTGACCAAGCCGAAGTTTTTTATCCCGGTTCATGGCGAGTATAGGCATTTAGTGATCCATTCTCAGTTGGCCATTGCGACCGGCGTGTCTCCTACCAATGTGCTCATTGGCGAAAATGGCACTATCTTCAGACTCACTCCTGACCAGGCGAGTATAGTTGGAACCATTCAGACGAAGGACACATTCGTAGACGGATTGGGAGTAGGAGACATAGGCGAGCGAGTCTTGAGACAAAGGCAAACCTTAGGCGAATCAGGAGCTGTCTTCCTAACATGCGCGATCTCAAAAGAAACCGGTAAGATTCTTAGCACACCCGAGGTCAAAAGCGTAGGGCTTGTTGGACTCGGGTACGCAGATGGGATTATGTCAGAAGTGGCCAGGAAAGCCGAGCAATATCTGTCTGTTCTGCCGAAAGAGTCGCTTTTGGACAAAGATGCGGTAGAAGATGGTCTTACCTCACTGTTAAAGCGATATTTCAAGAACGAGCTAGGCAAAAGGCCCTATGTTCTTTGCACAATAACTCTTATGTGAGTGCATTTCTAGGATGGTTTTAAACTATGGGAATACGCTTCATAATCGGCCCTGCCGGCGCGGGAAAGACAAAATACATAGTCGATTCGGTTTCCGATTGTCTTTTATCTCGCGCCAAGGGAGTTTACTGCCCTCCCCTCCTTGTGATCGTTCCAGATCAAGCAACATTCCAACTGGAGAGTTCTATCCTCAAGGATGGTAAGGTGCGAGGTTTCACTGATCTTCACATCCTGGGGTTCAGACGCCTGGCGCTACAGGTATTGGACGAGGTTGGCGGATATTCACTTCCTTTCATAACCCGAATTGGGCGCAGTATGGCTGTTCAGTCGATATTGTGGCAATGCAAGGACAAACTGATGGTGTATAGCCCTATGACTGACTATCCTGGTTTCAGAGAGACGTTAATTCGTACCTTCTCTGAGTTCAGCGCCTACGGAGTAACTCCCGATGATCTTGTCACTGAATTGGGAGAAGATGCCAAGAATGTTCCCTTTCTGTCTGAGAAGTTATCTGACATAAGATTGATCTATAGTGAGTACAGGAAGTTTGTGGCAAACAAATTTCTGGATCCAGACGATTATCTGCGGCTTGCCACTCCAAGAATTGGAGAATCCGATCTTGTGAAGGGTTCTATCGTGTGGATAGACGGGTTTTCCGGGTTCACGCCTGCTGAATATGAGATGATTGGGGAGATCATGCAAACGGCTTCCCAAGTTAATTTGGCTCTTTGTATGGATCGCGAAGAAATCCAGCACAAGGCCAAAGAAACGAGCTTATTTCACCCCGTAAGAGAGATCTACGATAAGGTCATGGGACTTTCGGTTGAAAGAGGTATTCGTGTTGAAGGAACTTTGTTTCTCGGTGAAGATGGGGTCTTGCCTAGGTTCCAGAATGATGACCTTCTGAAAGTTGAGCTAGCTTTTAGGAATAGGGATCGTTCAAGCAGACGCTTGGGGGCTTTGTCCCAGAGTCTTGCCGAACGCTCTTCTCAAGCGCATGGAGATGCCGATTCGATGAGCGGTTCCAATGGAGTGTTCGTAGTAACTGCCGCAAATCCACGCGCAGAAATAGAGTTTGTGGCGAGGGAGATTACTAAACTGGTTCGAGATGAAGGACTTGCATTTAGGGACATAACTGTAGAGATGAGAGACTTGGGACAGCATAGGGATCTCATCAAAATGGTTTTCAATGATCATGATATCCCGTTCTTTTTGGATGAAAAGAGTTCCTTGTCCCATCACCCTCTGGCCGAACTTATACGCTCAGCTTTTGACGTAGTTATCTCGGATTTTTCGTTTGATGCAGTATTTCGCTACTTGAAGACGGACCTCGTGCCTTGTGATAGGGCGTCAATTGATAAACTGGAGAACTTCGTTTTGGCCAGCGGGATCCGTGGAAAAACATGGCTTGATCCAGAACCTTGGCGGTATAGCTGGGGGTTCTTGCCCAGTTTCAAGGAAGAAGATTTGGAAGTTCATGATGATGACGATCTAGATTCAGTTAGGAAGCAGGCTATGATTGGGTTAGGCGAGTTCTACGCAGAACTTAAAAATACCCATCCCGCTAAAAATGACAAAGCGGAGATCAATTCCCCGGAGGAAGCGCTTACGGCCAAGAGGATTTCTATGGCAGTTTATGACCTTCTGATGAAACTTGATGTTCCCGCAACGCTTGCCAAGTGGCAGGATGAGTGTGAAGCATCTGGTGACCTAATGGCTGCTCTTGAGCACGCCGGTATCTGGGACAAGACAATTGAGATTTTGGAGCAGGCGGTACAAATCCTAAAAGACCATCCTTGCGATGTCACGACGTATGCACTGCTTATTGATGCAGGGCTCCAGGACATAAGGTTGGGGGCCATTCCCCTTTCGCTGGATCAGGTCTTGGTCGGCGGCCTGGAAAGGACCAGACAACCCGAATGTGCGGTTACTTTCCTACTAGGGGCAGTAGAGGGTGAAATACCAAAGAAACAAGGAGAAGATGGGGTTTTTACTGATAAAGACAGAGAGGCTCTTTGGAAAACAGGGATAAACCTTGAACCGGCATCGAGGGTAAAGCAATTTCATGAGCAATATCTTGTGTATGTGGCTCTTACTCGACCCGCAAAGAGACTTTACATATCGTATTCCCTTGGAGATCGGGATGGCAAAGCGCTTTTCCCTTCACCTGTTATAAGGTGGCTTAAAGATACGGTTTCTGTTTGTGAGCGTTACGTTTCTTTCGATCCCCCAGGGACTATCGAAGAGGATCTTGATTACTTGGTTCCTGCAAGTGTATGGGGGCTCACCGCCCGGCGTATGTCATTAGTTCGCCATGGTAGTGCTCCTGGTCCCGTTTGGCAAGAGGCATATAGGTGGATGCTTGAGCCTTCAAGAATGGAAAAGGCCAAGAAGATACTGAGTTCTTTAGGCTTTTCGAACGTAGTGCCGCCTCTAGAGAGACCTTTGGCAGAAGAATTGTATGGGAAACCCCTAAGAACTAGCGTATCGAGATTGGAACGGTTTCAGACTTGCCCGTTCCAGCACTTCGCACGCGACGGCCTGGGCCTCAAGGAGCGGGAAGTGTTCAGCCTTGATCCCGCTAAAGCAGGTACCTTCTACCATGAAGCGATGAAGGAATTTGCTGCTAGAATCATGTCAGAAAGCGTTCCAATTGAGAGTCTGGAAGATTCGGACGCTACCCGAATCATGGCAAAGATCGTTGAGGAAATGGTTCCTAAGGTTCAAAATGAACTGTTTCTTAGCTCTTTCCGCTACAGACATGTTTCCAGATCTCTTTGTTCTACTCTCACAAGATCTGCACACCTCTTTTTGCAACATGCAAAAAGAGGTGACTTCAGGCCAATAGCGGTTGAGGTTCCGTTTGGACTGGGCGGAGAAATACCGCCTCTTTCACTCAACATTTCAGAAGATGACCAAGTTTTGGTGCGAGGGCTCATCGATAGAATAGATGCTGCTAGGATGGGCGATGATGTCTTTTTGCGAGTTGTAGATTACAAGTCGGGTCGCGATAAACTGGACCTAACCGACGTGTACTACGGGTTGTCTCTGCAGCTTTTGGTTTACCTGGCTGCTGCCCTATCTCTGTGGGAAAAGATAGTCAACAGCCGGCACTTACTTGGCCTTTGCGATGGAGATGGTTTTGAGATTCGTGGATTCTCCAACGATGTTCAGCCCGCAGGCGCCTTGTATATGCCCATTAGGGATCCTTTTATTAGAACTGACGGTCCTCGCGACAGAGAATCTGCCCTAGAGCAAGTACGAAAGGAACTGAGGATGACGGGCATTGTGATTGACGACTTGAATGTGATTAGACTTATGGACAAGACTACTAGTTTGGGACAGTCAGATCTGGTTAACGTTCAATTCACCAAGCAGGGCGTGAGCGCTAATTCGCCAGTTGCATCCTATGACCAGATGAGGGCATTGCTCGATTATGTTATGCGTAAGATCACTGCTATTTCTGAAGAGATAGTCTCAGGCCGGATAGACATTTCCCCATTTTTGAAAAACAAGGTGCGGGGATGCAAATACTGTCCGTTTGAACCGTTTTGCGTTTTTGATGTTCTCCTTGAGGGGAACGAATACAGAGTGCTAAGGAACATTCCAAAGGACGCGATTTGGGGCTTGATTGAAGACTATGGTAGGGGAGGGAACGACTAGTTGGTTTCCGGAAATAGAGAATGGACACCGGAGCAGCGTCTTGCTATAGAGGTGAAAAGCAGGAATGTGCTGGTTTCGGCTGCTGCCGGAACAGGCAAGACGGCTGTTCTCGTTGAAAGGATAATAAGGCAGGTGCTTTCCAAAGACATCTCTTGCGATATTGAGAGGCTTTTGGTGGTCACTTTCACCGAGAAAGCTGCTCTTGAGGTCAAGGATAGGATCCGAACAGCGTTGCGAGAAGCCAGTGAGTCTGACCCCCTAGATGACCGGGTGCAGAGACAAATATCTCTAATGGATCAAGCCCAGATCTCCACGATTCATTCGTTCTGCCTATCTGTGATAAGGAGGTACTTCTACCTTGTGGATTTGGAGCCGACGTTCCGCGTTTTAGATTCCCATGAAGCGGAGCTACTGCGTTTGGAGGCCCTGGATGATGTCTTTGAACGGTGGTATCAGGAAGACTCCGGGAAATACGAGACGTTTGTGAGCTTGGTTGAAATGTATGGCGGTTCGGGAGTTGACGAGGAACTCAAAAACATAGTCCTAAAACTTTACGATTTCGCCAAGACCCAACCATCGGCTCATGGCTGGTTGGAAGAAGCATATGATTGGTACGAGAACTTGTCTGGTGAAATCGGACGAGTTCTGGAGGAAGATGAGAAGAGTAGGCTATATCACCTTGATGGGATCCTCCTTTCGTTGCCGTGGTCCCGGGTACTGATGGATGCATTGGTCTCTGACGTGAACCATGCGGTATCGTACTCACGGGAAGCGGAAAGGATATGTTGTTTACCTTATGGCCCCCAACACTACCTACCAGTTATAACCGAGGAAGTGTCGAATCTCGAGCGGCTGAGTCAACTCGCAAACGAGGCAAGAACCGTACTTACTGGCTTGGAACGAAATCGAGAACGAAGCGAGGAATTTGCTAGGTTTAAGGAGCAAGGAATAGGTATCCTTGGTTCAATTCGTGAAATCATTGCGAACTTTAAATTTTCCAGTCTTCCTCCAAAAGAGATCAGTGAAGTCAGCGAGGAACTACGGGAGAAGGCTAAAGATTATAGAAATGCGTGCAAACGCGAATTCGGGTCCGTCGCTAAGAACGTTCTTATGAGGCCTTCCGGCGAATTGTTGCAAGAAATTGCTGAGCAGGCTCCTTATGTGAGATGCCTCGTTGACTTAGTTTTAGAACTTGATAAAGAATTTGCAGAAAAGAAGAAGTTGAGGGGCGGGGTGGACTTTTCGGACTTGGAGGTATACTGTCTTAGTATTTTGAAGCAGGACGATCAAAGGCTGGCTCGTGAAATTGGAGAGAACTTTGACTACGTTTTCGTTGACGAATACCAAGATACGAATCCAATACAGGAAGAGATCATATCTCTTGTGTCACGAGAGAACAACCTTTTCATGGTAGGAGATATAAAGCAGAGCATATATCGTTTTAGACTGGCAGAACCTAGGATATTCTTGGAGAAGTACCGCTCGTTCCAACCAGTAAGTGAAGACGGCTATGTAGACTCGCGTTCTTGTGGCGCTAGAGTTGATCTCTCTAAGAACTTTAGGAGCAGAAAAGAAGTCATTGATGCAGTAAACTATGTATTTGAAAATATAATGAAAGAGGAAGTAGCTGAAATTGACTACACCGACGATAGCAGGTTGAATTTGGGCGCCCGATATCCAGATGTTTCTGAGGATTGTTCCCTCGCCGCTGAGGTTTTGCTAATCGAGAGGCAAAACCGGGATGGCTCTCCGAATGCAGGGGATGGCTCAGATTTGGCCAATACGATAAGCGATTTGGACGACACCGTTGAAGAGTACGAGTCGCTAGAAAAAGAGGCCCTTGTTATGGCTTCTAAGATAAATCAATTGGTAGGTCCTCATTCGTCTTTTTTGGTATGGGATTCTGATCGGAGCCGCTACAGGAATTGCACATACAAGGATATAGCGGTTCTTATGCGCGCCACGAAAGACAGAGCCAATGTCATAATGGACATTTTCCAGAAATGCGGTATTCCGGTTTATTCGGAACTGGGAACAGGCTACTTTAGAGCCAGAGAAATAGAAGTGAGTCTATCGATCCTCTCCGTTATGGATAATCCCAGACAAGACATACCTCTGGCTGCGGTTCTGCGTTCGCCCGTAGTGGGGCTTTCTCCCAGGGATATCGCGATCATAAGGGCACTTGTCCCCCGTGAGGAGTTGTATGACTCTCTGAAAGACTTTTCAGTCTTATGGCAGGATCCTGAGAACGCCGCTTTTGATCGATGTGTCGGACTAAAAGTTGATCGGCCAGAAGTGACCAATCTTAGTAAGACAGTTTCTAAGTTTTTAGACCGAATTGAGTCGTGGCGCACAATGTTTAGAAGGGTTCCGCTTGCCCATGCGCTATGGACCGTGTTAAAAGAGACGGGATATTATGATTACGCGGGGGGACTTCCGGGAGGATCTCAAAGACAGGCGAATCTGCGAGCCCTTGTAAACCGTGCTATGGATTTCGATGGCTTCGGCCGTCACGGGCTTTTCCGTTTTCTCAGGTTCATAGAGAGGATACAAGAATCTGAGGGAGATTTAGGTACCGCTAGAGCACTGGGCGAAAGCGAAGATGTCGTTCAAGTTCTGTCTGTCCATAGGGCGAAGGGGTTGGAGTTTCCAGTCGTTTTTGTTGCTGATTTGGGCAGGAAATTCAATATGCAAGATCTCAGATCGGATATCCTTTTTCACAAAGATCTAGGCATTGGCGCGGTGTTTTCTGACCTGGGTTGTAGGATAAAATACCCGACTTTGGCGTATCAAGCGAACAAGTCCCAAATACTTAAAGACAATTTGGCAGAAGAAATGCGTATTTTGTATGTGGCTATGACAAGAGCCAAAGAGAAACTGTACCTAGTAGGCTCGGCCAATAACTTGGAGAAAGAGCTCCGCAAATGGCATAAGAAGGATATATCTTCTGCACAGACCTATTTGGATTGGGTCGTTCCTCTCTTACTTGGTAAGGTAGATTCGAGAACTTCGTGGCGAACTTTGGAGATCCCAGAGAATATACCTCTCAGACTAGAACTCTATGGGGTAGAGGGAGGTAGCCGAGTACCCGAGCCTTCTGCGAGAACTAGCCATGAATCTCCACTCAAATGGAATGACTTAAAGACTCTATCACCTCTCAGTTCTCCGACAGATGAAGCTGTCTTCTCTGAGGTGAAGCGTAGGTTGGAGTGGAGTTATGGCTATAAGCCGTTGACTTCGACGCCTGCAAAAATGAGTGTTGGAGAGCTTAAGTCCAGGTTCATTCTCGATGAAGACGCTATCCGGTTTGTCCCCTCTCCGACCAAGCGGCTCGCGTTCACCGGACGCAAAGGGCCTACCGGAGTGGAAAGAGGGGTTGCAATTCACGCCCTTCTAGCTAGGATCAACCTAGATCTAGCGATGAGCGAAAAGAGTATAAGAGATGAGATCCAAAGACTATCTGATACAGGGTTTCTTGTGAAGGAGCATATCCTAGATGAGGATGTTTCAATGCTATCGAGGTTTTTCCGATCGCCAACGGGCAGGATGCTCCTAGCATCGCCAGAGCGCGTAAGGCGGGAAGTCCCTTTTACTATGAGACTTGATGTGGAAATGGTTGAAGACGCGTTTGGGGATGCAGCCAGGGTGGTTCCTCTCTTCGAAGGGGGCGTTCACGGAGAGTCTCCGGATTCTTCTGATAGAAAGGACTATATTGTGGTGCAAGGTATAATTGACGTTCTCATAGAGAATGGAGGCGGCCTTACGATACTAGACTACAAGACGGATTCGATAACCCTAGATGAACTCCCCAGCACGGCAGATATCTATACGCCTCAGATTGCCCTGTATTCTCACGCTGCAGAGGTCATTTTTGCAAGATCCGTTTTACGGTCGGTGATATGTTTCCTGACCTTGGGGAAAGAGGTTGAGATCGATTGGCGTAACTATCTCAAAGGCATAAGCGGAGTGAGGAAGATCTAGCCGGCGAATGTAAGCGCAGGTCGCATATTTGAATCTTAAAGAGTGTATTGATATGTACATGGACAAGTAAACAAGGGATAAGGAGGTGATCTTGCGTGCCAGCCAATTTGGGGCCAGAGTTTATTCAGGCTGAAAAAAGATACAGAGAGGCCATTACCGACGAAGAAAAGCTTGCAGCTCTCGAAGAAATGCTAGCTACTATCCCGAAGCATAAAGGAACTGAGAAGATGCAAGGGGAGATAAAGCGAAAGATATCAAAGCTAAGGAACGAGATGAGATCGGGCAAGAAGGGCCCCAGGCGACGGGAGTTTTTCAGAATAGAAAAGGAAGGGGCAGGGCAAGTAGTTCTCGTCGGGCCTCCTAACTCAGGTAAATCTATGATGCTTAAGAGCATGTCCAGGGCCAATCCAGAGGTTGCCGAATACCCGTTTACTACTAGGATGCCTTTGCCTGGCATGGCACAGTGGGAGAACATTCAAATTCAGCTAATTGACATGCCTCCTATCACCCCCGAGAACGCACAGCCGTGGATGTGGGCGATGTTGCGGCTGTCCGACGGGATCCTGCTTGTTCTTGATGCAGGTGACGATGATGTGCTAGAGCATGCAGAAAACCTCATAGCGTTTATGGAAGATAACAGCGTTCGCCTGAAAAACGAAGGTGACTTGGATTTTACTGAAAAGCGGGCCATCTGCGCTGCGAATAAGTGCGATTTGCCTGGTGCCGAAACCCGGATTGAGTTGCTACGCGATGTGATTCCCGAAACAATACAGATTATACCTTGTTCAGCTGTTACAGGAGAAGGACTAGACCTTTTGGCTTCAAAACTGTTTTATGATCTTCTGGGGAAAATCCGAGTGTATACTCGCCCTCCGGGTAAGAAAGTGGACTATCGAGAGCCTTTCGTTTTGGATAAAGGGGTAACCGTGCTAGAGGCTGCCCAAGCTATACACAAAGAGATCGCTCAAAACCTCAGATATGCACGAGTTTGGGGCAAAGGCGTTTTTGAAGGGCAGATGGTTCCGCGAGACCATGTCCTTCATGACGGAGACATAGTAGTGTTTTACACCTAGGCCGTCTTTTGACATGCTTAGCGTAGACAGTCAGAATGGAGGAACTGAAGTGCTTACAGAAACGGAGAAACGACAACTTGATACTTCGGTGGGCAAAAGTATATTCGAAGTCGAAACCCCTGCGTTGGTCGTGGATCTAGACATTTTGGAACGTAACATGGACAAGATGATGGAATTCTTGTCAAAGGGTACCGTAGGGCTGCGGCCCCACGCCAAGACTCATAAGACTCCGCCAATAGCTAGGATGCAAATGCAAAAAGGCGCAGTAGGCATCACGTGTGCCACCGTTGGAGAAGCAGAAGTACTGGTCGATGGCGGTATAGATGACGTTCTCATCACAAACCGAGTGGTGAGCAAGAACAAGATTGAACGAGCTATGTTTTTGAGTACTAAGGCAGATGTGAAGATCGCTGTAGACTCCAAAAGCAACTTGATGGATATTTCGAAGTGCGCAAGTTTCCACGACTTAGAAGTGGGCATTGTTATTGAGGTGGATATAGGTCACAGTAGAGCCGGTGTTCGAGATGTTGAAAGTGCGATTGATCTCGCAAAACTTGCATCGGATCTTCCGGGTCTAGAATACGACGGCATAATGGGCTACGAGGGCCACTGTGTATTCATAGAGTCTCTGGCCGAACGTAGGGACGCATGTGCGGAAGCGTACAAGAGATTGTTTACTTACAAGGAAGCGCTGACTTCGGCAGGATTTGAACCTGGGATCGTGAGCGCGGCAGGGACAGGCACTTATCTGCTCGCAGGCGCAAAGGAAGGTATTACAGATATCCAGGCGGGTTCATACATCTTTATGGATGCTAGATATGCGGATGTCGAGGGAGTAGATTTCGAGCAATCTCTTAGCCTTCTGACTTCTGTGGTAAGTCATCCCGAAGAGGGTGTATATATCTGTGATGCGGGTATCAAGTCCATTAGCGAGGAATTTGGCCTTGCTGAGACTTTGCCTTCAAGCAGGTTGAAGGTGAGGAGCATGTCCGAAGAGTATATTACCCTGGTCTTTGATCCGAGTTCCAAAGAAAAAGATAAACCTTATATTCACCATTTGGATGAGATGTACGGAGTAGATGCTGCAAGATTGGACCTAGGTAGTAAGGTACATCTGATCCCTTCTCATTGCTGTACCACTGTAAATCTCCATGACGTAATGTATGCCACGCGAGGAGGCATAATAAACAACGTCTGGAGGATAGCGGGAAGAGGTAGATTTGCGTAAGAGCCCGGAATCGATCTGCATCGTTTCTGTGGTTGATCTCGGTCAGTGACTTGAGTGGACATATGGACTTTTCTTTCATGGGTGTGTGAAACGAAGGAGTTTCAAAGTTCCTGTAGAATTTCCATAATGGGCCGGCATCTGGGTTTTGTACGGATGCACGGGAACAGAACCGAATCTTTAGCCAACAAGAGGAATCTCTAATTCTGAGGGGGATAAACGATGTCGAAGATGGATTTTCTTGTTAAAGAGATTGAAACATTGCGTGAGCAGGGGTTGTATAATACGATACGAACCATCGAAAGTCCGCAAGGCGGCTGGTTGGTAGTAGATGGTAAGAGAGCATTGAACCTATGTTCCAACAACTATCTTGGTTTTGCAAATCACCCCAAGCTGAAAGAAGCGGCTAAGAAGGCCATAGATGAATATGGAGTGGGTCCTGGTGCAGTTAGGAGCATTGCAGGCACGCAGAAACTCGATCTTGAACTGGAGAGAAAACTCGCGGAGTTCAAACATGCTCCTGCTTGCATAGTACTGCAGGCGGGATTTATCGCCAATACCGCTGTTATCCCTACGATCACTACGCAGGGCGATATCATTTTCTCAGATGAACTTAACCATGCCAGCATCATAGATGGGTGTCGTCTTTCGAAAGCAGAGGTAGTAAGGTATGCGCACAACGACGTAAACGATCTGAGAAACAAGATCATCGAGAACAAGGATAGAGCAGGTAAGATGATGGTTGTAACTGACGGTGTCTTCAGCATGGATGGAGACATAGCTCCTCTTCCTGATATTGTGAAAGTTGCTGATGAGTTTGGCCTGATTGTGATGGTTGATGATGCCCATGGAGAGGGAGTTTTAGGAGATAGCGGAAGAGGAATCGTTAACTATTTCAAACTAGAAGGAAAAGTAGATATTGAAATCGGCACCTTGTCAAAGGCTTTTGGTGTAGCCGGTGGATTTGTGACGGGCTCTGAGGTTCTTATTGAATACCTGAAGCAAAGAGGGCGGCCTTTCTTGTTTAGTACAGGTATTGCGCCGGCTGAGTGTGGAGCTGCGATTGCTGCGGTTGATGTGCTTCTGGAAAGTGATGAACTGGTCAGGAAATTATGGAGCAATGCTGACTACTTCAAGGCACAGATGAAGGCTGCAGGTTTTGACACAGGGCACAGTCAGACTCCTATAACTCCGGTAATGCTTGGAGATGCCAAGCTTGCGTCTGATTTTTCAAAGCGGTTGTTCGATAAGGGTGTCTTTGCTCAATCCATTAGTTATCCGACCGTTCCTAAGGGGAAGGCCCGCATACGTTGCATGATTTCTGCAGCACACGAGAAAGAAGACCTTGACTATGGTGTAGAGAAATTCATGGAAGTAGGTAGGGAACTCGGCGTTCTTTAACGAATCCCATGGGGGCTTAAAGTTCTCTTAAGGTTTTATAGAGGAAACAGCGATTTGTGTGTCCTGTTTCCTCTATTCATACTTGTTCGCAAAAACGGCCGCTACAGACACGTCGTCTGTAACTTTCCCCGAATAAAGGATCTTGCATACGTTGCATAAGTCTTCACACACTTCTTGAGGTGTACCAAATCTAAGAACAACTCTAGAAAGGTACTTTGCTACTCTTTCTTGCCCCCAACCATGGTTCCATATGCTCCCGACACCTGCGTTTGATACGCCGTCGGAAATAAGTACAACCCAGGTGTGTTCATCCACTTCAAATCGGTACTTACTTATGACTTTCCCTGATATGGTGGTCATCTCACGGGGCATATCTATTATCTTGTTTTTTCTCCCAATAATCGCCGTTGGGTTGTTGTATTCAATTATGCAAGCGTCTCCGTTTGCGGTAGTTTGAAAAATGGTGAAGGTGGAATACCCAACGGATGCGTTTTTGCATGCGGTCGGAACATTCTGAGATAGGATTTCACAGACGTCGTCTGGAGACGCCCCGTTTTTGAGCATACCGATGGCCATTTTTGCTGTAAGCGACGATAGGATGTTAGCTGTAAGACCGCTCCCCAAACCGTCTGCTAAGACGACAGAGGTAGAGTGTTCATCGGCAAATACTTCAATGGTATCCCCGGACACTCTTTCGCCTGTTTTGGGCACAAGAGCTTTCCCAAACTCAAAGCTAAAACTCAAGTCATTCACCTCGTAGAAATTTCAGCGCAGAACTACATCTACACTTATATACTTTATCAGATGACCGAGGGTTTGAGTGAAAGACTTTAAATTGGGTTGATTACCTGGAGTCAACGGCTTTACCTCCCAAGGCGTCTGACACTTTCTTTTTGACCTCCTCAGGAAGATCGTCCAAGATGATCTCGATCTTGAGATCCGGTCTTTCGAAAAGAGAGATGTCCAATGGGTCAAATACCCCGGGGCCGTCCAGAATCCTTACATAAGGGCGGAAAGATGAACGTAGGTCTTGCTCGGTTACTACACATATGTAATTGCCTTCCAATGACAGAATCGTACCGTTGGGGAACAATGCGACCTTTGAGAAAAGGGTGTCAACTAGATCTCCTTCAAACATTGTGCCTTTACCTTCCGACATGTGGGCATATACCAACTCGGGAAACATAGCTTTTCTGTGTGGTCTGTCGGCCGTCATGGCTTCGTATACGTCGGCTACTGCAGTGATTTTGCCGAAGTCCGATATCTCAGAACCGGTAAGCTTTCTTGGGTAGCCCGAACCGTCAATTCTTTCATGGTGCTCGAGGGCGGCCTGTGAAGCACATGAACCCACACCGTAACAGTTGACTAGCAGCTCCCACCCTTTGTGCGCGTGAGTCTTTATGAGTTCGTATTCATCATCAGTTAGCCTACCGGGTTTGTTGAGCACTGGCAGAGGCATAAGGATTTTGCCTATATCGTGTAGTATGGCACCTGCTCCTAGTTCACGCATTTTTGAGATTGGCCAGTTTAGTTCCATTGCTATCGCGATGCTCAAGATGCATACGTTAATGCTGTGGGTAAAGGTGTTTGCATCAAAAGAGTGTATTGAGTACAAGCCGTTTGAAACTTGAGATTTCCCTTTTAACTCAAATATGATGTTGTCTACCACATCTACTACTTCATTTAGATTAGGGGTCTGACCTTGGACAAGGGTGTATACTGCTCGGCCCAGTGCTCTTTCAGCCTGGAGCCTGGTTTCAAAAGTTATGGCGTCATCCAAATCAATATCTTGCGACATCGTGTCATTAATCGCCACTCTGGTGTATCCATGTGATTGCAGGAGCCTTATGAGTCTCCGATTCAGAATTGCTCCTGCCGTAAGCAACAGACGTCCGTCATTACTATGTATTGGTAAAGCAAGTTCAGTGCCTTCCAACCCGTCCTGCAGTTTGGCCACCCTCATCGCCCATGCCTCCCATCGCCTAACTCCCTACACTCATTACCATCGTAAAAACTTGCACTGTTGTATAGCTACATTGGAGAAAATGAAAAGCCGATTCTCATCGAATCGGCTCACGGTGCTACTTCAGATGTTACCCTGCTCTGATGCAGGTTTAAGTTCTTTTGGCGGATAGAAACTCTTTTTTTATTTCTTTTAGAAGATCAGGTGACGAAAAGACGTCTATGGCTGTGGCCGCAAGAGCTTTGGCGCCATCGGTGATCGCTTTGTGGCCCATTTCAGACACGGTTGCCTCTGCAAACTCTTTGGAATGGCTCGTTGCAGTTCCCGGTTGGCAGATTGCAATATAAGCATGTATGGATGGCACAACCTGACTAACGTTACCCATATCCGTAGAACCTCCGCCCGCTTTTTCTTCCGGCAATGATACATGTCTGCCCAATGATTCCAGGTTTTGTGTAAAGATGCTTGCGAGGGTTTTGTTAGTTACCATGTTAGCATACGTCTTGGCGGTGTATCTGAATTTGACGCGCGCGCCTGTTGCAAGAGCTGCTCCTTCTGCACAATTACGAACCTTCTTTTCTAGTTCCTCCAGGTACTTCATCTCTTTGGCCCTTACATACATTCTTATCTCGGAGTAGTCTGGAATAATGTTGGGCGCCTCGCCACCTTTTGTTATCACTCCGTGGATCCTGGCATCTTCGGTCACATGTTGCCTGAGCGCATTCCATCCATTGAACGTTAATATTGCGGCATCGAGGGCGTTTATTCCTTCGTGAGGGGCTCCGGCCGCGTGGGCGCTTTTTCCGTAGAAACTTATCTCTAGCGCGACTCTCGCGTTTGAAGAAGCTATTACGACGTCGGTTTGTGATGGGTGAATCATCATGGCAACGTCCACATCGTCAAAGACTCCGCATTCCACCATAGTAACTTTTCCGCCGGCATTATCCACTGCGCCTTCTTCTGCTGGCGTTCCCAGAATCACCACCGTGCCATGTATCGCATCGATCACAGAAGCAAGAGCTGCGCCTGCTCCGACTGCTGCGGTACCGATGATATTGTGTCCGCAACCGTGTCCAATCCCCGGAAGGGCGTCGTATTCGGCAAGTATTGCCACAGTAGGGCCACCGGGTTTTCCGCGTTTAGTTGCTTTGAAGCTAGTAGGCATGTCACATATACCAATTTCCACCTCAAAGCCTTGTTCTTCCAGAAACTTTGAGAGCATCTGAGATGATTTAAACTCCTGATGTCCCAATTCCGGTTCCCGGTACATCTTATCGCTCATGGCTATAAGAGTACCTTTCAAATCATCTACCGTGTCCATGGCTCTTTTCTTGAGCACTTCCTTTTCAGACATAAGTAACTCCCTCCTGAGTGTAGGATATGACCTCATATGTGATCGAGCGAAAGCTGTCTCTAGGTACGTTTTCAAGACATATGATAACTATTCGACAAACAAACAAGATATCCCTTTCAGTAACCGCTTGATTCACTTTTAATGAAAGCGATCGGGAGGGAAAGCGAGTTTAGTTCAACAAATGCAATCGGCCACAAGGAAATTTCCTTATGGCCGAAAGAGTTTGGAGCGTATCTACCACTTATTGTAGGAGAAGAGCTCATCGACGTTCTTTCTGGTTCTTACTATGCCTTCCTTGGCGGGATAACCTATAGGGAGAAGACAGACTATGCTAACTTCATCAGGAATGCCAAGAAGTTCCTTTACTTTGTCCTCGGAAAAAGCTCCGATCCAGCAGGTTCCGAGCCCCAAAGAGTGAGCAACTAAAGTCATGTGATCCATAGCTATTGCAACATCTACGAATGCGTATCTTCGTTTTGGATTGAGAGCGCATCCTACTATTACAACCGGAGCTTGACCCACAAAAGACTGGTTGTTGCAGGCGGGCACCAAATCTTGTCGTAGTTTTTCATCTTTAACCACAACGAATTTATACTCTTGCCTGTTTCCTGCTGAAGGAGCCAACCTGGCAGCTTCAAGTACAGTAGATAGCGCTTCCTCGGGGATTGGCTGGTCTTTGTACTGTCTTATAGAACGTCTTCCCTTAATTGCCTCTAAAACGTCCACTGTATTACCTCCCTAATACAATTGTATGCAGGATAATTGGTTCAGGATAATTGCTTTCGCAAAATGGTTAGTAACACTAAAGATCATTCTGCATCTTGTCGCCATAATCCTTTTCTTATAAGTACCTTTATCCTTGATAAGCAACTTATAGCATGTTAGGATGGTCATACACTTCAAAAGGAGGATCGCTTCCGAAAGACATGAACAATCGCTAGTTGGAACAGGACAATACCCATCTGAAGGCTCGTCTGTTCACTTTATTTTCTTCGACAGACGGCTCGAGGTTTGCTGGCGATATTTCGGGAGGGATCTGAATTGAGTTTACTACGACTTAATGATATCTCCGTTTCATACAAAGGGACATATGTGCTTGACCAAGTGTCTTGTGTAGTTTCAGAAGGTGACCGCGTAGGGATTATTGGCCCCAACGGTTCTGGCAAATCTACTCTTTTGAAAGTGATCGTTGGGGAGATTGTGCCCGAGAAGGGGAACCTGGCTTGGAGCAAACAGCTTAGAATAGGTTACGTGCCTCAGACGTTTCCCTGGGAGGATGGAAGCACACCTTTGGATGTTATAGGTATAGGAAATGCAAGCCAACTAGGCAGATTTGGCGTCTCTAGGGAACTGTGGGAACGTAGTTCTTCTTTCCTCAGCGGAGGGGAAAAGACTAGGGTCCTTTTGGCAAAAGCATTTCTTAACTATCCGGATGTCCTCATCCTAGATGAGCCTACCAATCACGTGGATATCGCAGGGATACAGTGGCTCGAGACGATTCTCCAGAGGTACCAGGGGACCGTTTTGGTTTCATCCCACGATCGTTACTTTTTGGATTCGGTGTCCAAGGAGATATGGCTTGTAGAGGGACATTGTCTTAAAGAGTACTCTGGCAACTATTCGTCCTATATGCGAATGAGAAAGGCGGAACTGGCTTACCAGGAAAAAGAGCATGCCAAGTGGCAACGGGAGGTAGAAAACCTAGTCAAAGAAGTGAGAGACAGGCGCCAGTGGTACGATAAAGCTCATAAAGACGCCGGTCAGAATGACTATCTTAGGAGACGAAGTAAAAAGCATGCAAAGCAGTTCAAAGCCAAAGAACGGAGAATAGAGAATCTAATGGAGGAAAAGCCTCAAAAACCGGTTGCTAAGAAGCCTATATCTGTAAATCTCGAAGACCGTTCTTATAGAACCAAGACCATCCTAAGGGGAGAAAAACTGTCCTTCAAGTATGAATCTGACTCTCCCTTTATTTTCCAAAACGCCGATTTTCGTGTGTCTCCTGGCGAGAAGATTGCCCTCCTAGGTCCCAATGGTAGCGGGAAAACCACGTTGATAAGGCTGTTTGCAGGCGAATTAACACCAACTTCCGGTACCTTATATGTGAACCCAAACATCCAAATCGGTTATTTGTCTCAGATGTTAGAAGGGCTTGATGGTGTCTGTAGCGCTGCCGAAAACGTGTCAAAAAAGACGGGTCGGACAGTCTCCGATGCCAGAAATATTCTAGGGTATTTGGGCATATCAGGTGAAAAACAGATTCTGCCTTTGTCCAGTCTTAGCATGGGGGAACGTTCCAGAGTAGCATTGGCTTGTTTGACCTTTGCTCCGTATGATCTTTTGCTTTTGGACGAGCCTACCAATCATTTGGATTTGATAGCTAGGGAGGGAGTCGAGGAGGCTCTAGACTCATTTCCTGGGGCGGTAATCGTATCTACCCATGATCGCTTCTTGGCAAACAGACTTTCTTCTTCCATATGGTACCTTGAAAACAATACTTTGGAAACTTACAAGGGGACTTACAAAGAGTTTCATACTTGGCGAGTCTCTCGAGATAAGGTTGATGATAAGGAGCAGGAATATATGTATGACAGAACAGCGCAAGATCTGAAAGCACAAGAGCTTGCGGTTCGGTTTAAGATTGCGGAAATCGTGTCTAAACTTGCTCAGGCATCAGACCCTTTGGAGAAATCCGCATTGGAGAAGGAGTACCAAGAAGCCATCAGAGAATTGCATGCGGTTACAAAGAGTTGATCTAGGTATAACGTGTCTTGTTACGAGACGTACCCGGTGGTAAATTTATGTGGAGTACGAGCGAGACAGGGAGTCTTGAGAATAGAGGTGATAATCTTGCCGGATTGTGGAAAGAGAATATCTGAGAAACTAGATGCAGACGATTTCATTGAGACTTCAATTCGCCAGATAAGAGAGACCATTGGTGACTCCGCAGCGATAGTCGGGGTTTCGGGAGGAGTTGATTCGACTGTGGCGGCGGTGCTGGTTCACAAAGCCATAGGGGACAGGCTGCATCCGATCATGGTGGATCACGGTTTATTACGCCAAGGAGAAGTTGAATCGGTTGTGGAGCCGCTGCGGAAACTTGGCATAGAAGTTTGCGTAGTTAATGCCCAGGACCGGTTTTTAGACAAACTGTCGGGCGTAACTGATCCCGAACTCAAACGGAAGATCATCGGTGAGGAATTCATAAGGGTCTTCGAAGAGCAAGCTCGAAAGTGGAAAGATGCTCGCTTCTTGGTCCAGGGCACTATCTACCCTGACGTAATTGAGTCAGGGGGTAGCCGAGGGAAAGGTGGCGGGCAACTGATAAAGAGCCACCACAATGTGGGCGGGCTACCTGATGATATCGAGTTTGAGCTTGTAGAGCCTTTAAGAGAACTATACAAAGATGAGGTAAGGATAGTAGGTGAGAGTCTGGGATTGCCAAAAGAACTCCTTCACAGACATGCTTTTCCCGGTCCCGGATTGGCAGTCAGAGTGCTCGGAGAAGTTACCAGAGAAAGACTAGATATCGTTCGTAGAGCCCAGAAGGTGTTAGACGAAGAGATTAGGTCTGCAGGATTGTACGATGAACTATGGCAGTGTTTCTGCGTCTTACCCGATGTGAAAACTGTTGGGGTACGGGACGGAGGCCGCACCTATGGCTACATGATTGGCATACGAGCTGTGGTATCGCAAGACGCTATGACCGCGGAGTGGGCCCGTATCCCCCACGAACTACTGAATTCCATAGCAGATAGGATCATACGGGAAGTGGACCAGGTCAATCGAATAGTATACGACATCACATCCAAACCACCTGCTACCATCGAGTGGGAGTGAAGCACCGGGGACGGTACTTTCTGCTTCCTGATAGAATGGGTTGTATGAAGCCCGCGAATGTGCGGGACTTCGAACTCTTTCTATATTACTAAGCCGACTTTATGCGGTCGCCTAAAGAAAGGTGGGGACCTTGAATGATTGTTAGGTACACCAGGCCGGAGATGGCTCGCATTTGGAGCGAGGAGAATAAATTCCAAAGATGGCTTGAAGTTGAAATACTTGCCCTCGAAGCGTGGGAGATTCTCGGTAAGGTACCTTCCGGTACTGCTCAATTAGTCAGAGAAAGAGCCCGAGTCGACCCCAAAAGGATTCAGGAGATAGAAGCTGAAGTGCGTCACGATGTAATTGCTTTTGTGACCCAAGTAGCAGAAACAGTTGGAGAAGAAGGAAAGTACATTCACTACGGACTCACATCCTATGACGTGGTAGATACAGCCCTTTCTTCACTTATGAAAGAGTCTCTAAACATTCTCTCAAATGACGTAGACGAACTGCTAGAAGTCCTGGGCACTATGGCTATGAAATATAAAAGTACACCTATGATTGCCAGGACTCACGGAGTGCATGCAGAACCCACAACTTTCGGACTTGTAATTGCACTTTGGTACGAAGAAATGAAAAGGAACCACCGGCGGATTCAAGATGCGATTTCCCAAATATCAGTTGGCAAACTCTCTGGCGCTGTGGGAACATATGCTCACGTTGATCCTTTTGTGGAGAAATACGTTTGTGAAAAACTAGGGTTAGAGCCTGCACCTATATCCAACCAGATAATCCAGAGAGATAGACATGCTTTTGCACTTTCAAACCTAGCCATTGTGGCAGGAACTCTGGAAAAGATGGCAACTGACCTAAGGACTTGCGCGCGAACTGAAATAAGAGAGGTGGAGGAACCTTTTGCGGCAGGCCAAAAAGGTTCTTCTGCCATGCCCCATAAGAAAAACCCTGTGGGGCTAGAACAGATATGTGGCATGTCCAGGCTCATGAGAAGTTATGCCCTAGCGGCACTAGAGAATATCAACTTGTGGGATCAAAGAGACATATCCAATTCATCTGTAGAGCGTATAATAGTGCCTGATTCTATGACGCTTATGGATTACATGCTTAACCGGATGACTAGAATCCTTAAAGGACTAAAAGTATATCCCGAAAGGATGCTTACTAACTTAAATCTCACAGGGGGTTTGGTTTTTTCAGAACAAGTGCTTCTGAAACTTGTCTCGAAAGGCCTTAGCCGAGAAGAGGCATACGAGAAGGTGCAATCCCATGCCATGGCTGCGTGGGAAGGACCACCTACATTCAAAGAAAGAGTGATGAAAGATCCTGACTTTTTGAAGTTGTGTAGCAAAGAAGAGATTGAATCGTGTTTTGACCTAGCGGATACCCTTTCTAACGTAGAGTACATTTTCAGAAAGGTCGGTCTTTTACAGAAATAGAATGCTAAGAAAAAACTAGTTAAGGAATCGAGGTGCATTTTTGTGACCATAAGTGGCAGGAATCCAGAAATGGTTACTCCGGGAATGTGGAGAGAAATGGGGCTTAGAGACGACGAGTACAAACTCATAGTGGAAAAGTTGGGTAGAGAACCCAACTACACAGAGCTGGGGTTGTTTTCGGTTCTTTGGTCTGAGCACTGCGGTTACAAACATTCAAAAAACCTATTGAAAACCTTGCCGACAGAGGGACCTTACGTACTAGTAGGCCCCGGGGAGAATGCTGGCGTAGTTGACATAGGCGACGGATTGGCTGCGGCGTTCAAAATCGAATCTCACAATCATCCATGCGCAGTTGAACCATATCATGGTGCAGCCACAGGTGTAGGCGGCATCGTAAGAGACGTTTTGGCCATGGGAGCTCGGCCTGCAGGAGTTGCGGGCACCATGAGATTCGGTCCCCTTTCTAGCGAAAGGAATAGATTTTTATGTTCGCAAGTATCGGCCGGTATGATGGATTATCTCAGGACACTAGATATCCCAGCCCTATGGTTAGATGCGTTCTTTGCCGAACCCTACAGCCAGAATCCTTTGTGCAATGTTATGTGTGTAGGGCTTATGAAGGTTTCCGATATTCATAGAGGTCAAGCTGCAGGTATAGGTAATATTGTGATGATTGCAGGCAGTCCTACCGGAAGAGATGGGATACACGGATGTACTTTTGCTTCAGAAGAAATCGCTGCGACTCTTGAGACCAAACCGCCTACCGTCGAAGGCGACCCTGAAGTAGAGAGGCGCCTTATTGAAGCTTGCCTTGAAATGATGCAAAGCGGCGCAATTGTGGGGATACAAGACATGGGGGCAGCCGGAATAGCATCTTCTGCAGCAGAAACGGCTGCAAGGGCCGGAACTGGCGTCTCAATTGAGATTACCAAAGTTCCACTTAGAGAAGAAGGAATGACCCCTTACGAGATACTTTTGTCTGAAACCCAGGAACGAATGCTTTTGATCGTTGAGCGGGATAAGTTAGAAAACGTCAAGAGCATTGCTCAGAAGTGGAATATAGATGTTGCGGAAATAGGCGTAGTTAATGATACTGGCAGGTTTGAAGTTACGTCGAATGGAAAGAAAGTTGCTGACGTACCGGCTCGAATTCTAACAGATGCGCCTGTCTACGATGCCGAGTGGCGAGAGCCAAAGTACCTTATTGAGACTAGGGGATTTTCGCCAAAAGTAGTTTCCGTACCTTCCCTAGAAGATTTCAACGGTATTTTGCTCGAACTCCTCGAATCGCCTAACCTTGCCTCCAAAGATGCCTTGTGCACTTACTCCATGAAGAATCCAGATGAACTAGAGAAGAGCGATCTTCCTGGTTCTGACTGCAGATCCCTACGACTGGCCAAAGTCGGACCGGTCTGGCAAGTGTCCGACACATGCAAAGGTATTTCAGCCATAACCGGCGTGAACGGCAGGCTAGTTTACCTTGACCCCAGAGCCGGCACTCAGTGGGCCGTTTGTAACGTTCTGCGTAACATCGCGGCTACAGGTGCTACCCCTTTGGGAATCAGTAATTGCCTGAACTTTGGTAATCCCGAGAACCCTGAGATATTCTGGCAGTTGAAAGAGTCTGTTGAGGGAATGGCGGAAGCATGTGAGGCGCTGGGTGTGCCAGTTACCGGTGGAAACGTGAGTTTGTATAACGAAACAGGAGGCGAACCTGTATATCCTACGCCGGCAATAGGTGCTGTGGGGGTAATCGATGATGTGAGTAGAGCGATTCCTCCTGGATTTAGAGAACCCGGGCAGAAAATTGGGATAATTGGCAGGATTTTAGGAGATGAACAGTCTATCTGTGGCTCGGAATACCTTGAAACCATACACGGGATGGTATCGGGTAACGTCAAATACCCAAAACTCGATCTTGAAAAAGGAATAATCGATGTGCTAACTGATTGTTCCCGAACCGGGATGCTGAGCTCTGCCCAATCTGGTTCTTTGGGGGGACTCGGTGCTGCCATAGCGCTATCTTGTATCCTTGGTGAGGAAGGTGCAAAGGGAGCAAAGATAAGTATTGAGGCACTGAGATGGATGTTTGATGCCCATCATCGAATTGACGCCGTCCTTTTTGGCGAGTGCGATTCATTTGTAGTAGTTAGCTTTGCTGCCGATAACGAGAAAAGTATCTCCGAATTGTGTAATGCCAAGGATGTACCTTTTACCGTAATAGGAGAGGTTGTGTCTGATGGCTTTACCATGACTATGTGCGTGCGCTGCGGTGAAGCGAACGTGATAGATGTTTCCTACGCTGACATGGCTGAAGCCTATAACGGAGGGATACGAAAAGCCATAGGTTCTTAATTCTGACGAGCCTAGGACCATTTGGCAGATTACTACTGCAGACTACCAGACACGATGCTCGTAGATCAATAGTGAGATTTGAGCATCCAACTGTCAGGTCGTTGTGCATACTGGCATGTTCCAGAGGAGGTATATTTGTTGTTAAAACTCAGTGGGGTTTCGAAAACGTATGTCGGTGGCGTTAGGGCAGTAGACAACCTAGATCTAGAAGTGCGCTCAGGGGAGATATTTGGTTTCTTAGGACCAAATGGAGCCGGGAAAAGCACTACCATCAAAATGATAGTTGGGATCCTCACTCCCGACGAAGGCTCTATCGAAGTCGACGGAATTGATGCCCTTGAGCAGCCTATAGAAGCGAAAAGGCGACTAGGATACGTTCCTGACGAGGCTCAGCTTTGGGATAAGATAACGGGTCTTGAATACCTGAGTTTCTTGTGTGATGTTTATGGAGTGCCCTACGAAGAAAGAAAGGTGCGAGCATCGGAACTTCTCGAGACTTTCGAGATGCTCCAAGCGGTCAAACAACCAATCAGCACGTATTCTCGAGGTATGCGTCAAAAGATCGCGGTTATAGGTTCTCTTATGCACAGACCGAAGATTTGGATCTTGGACGAGCCAATGGTTGGCCTAGACCCGAGGTCTTCTTTTATGCTCAAAGAAATGATGCGTTCCCATACCGAACAAGGAGGCTCCGTATTCTTTTCAACCCACGTTTTGGAAGTTGCTGAGAGGCTTTGCGATAGAGTAGGTATTATTCACAAAGGTAAGCTCCTCGCTGTGAATACAGTTGAAGAAATGAAACATCTTTTTGCTCAAGAAGGCGATAAATCTTTGGAAGAGATTTTCTTGCTCATTACCGAAGCCCAGCTTCCAGAAGAGCAATTGGCTTCCTTGGTGAGGTAACCATGGAGGTCCCTACACTGGGAACATTAACGAGGGGGCAAAGAGATGTCTAATAGTTCAGAAAGCCTAAATTTTCCGAGAGTCAGAAAGCCATTTTCTTCTTTGTTGAAACTTCAGTTCAGGGTGAGTTACAGCCTATCTGGAACAGCAGAAAGAATGGGGCTAGGTTCAAAGAAGAAAGTAGTACTATATCTTTATTTCGGTTTGTTGGCATTGGCACTAATCCCTTTTATGGGAGTTTTATTTAAACTCTCTAACGTGTTGTCTGAGGCGTTTGTGGGTATGGGACAACCGGGATTCGTAGTGATTTTAGCAATTATGTCTGGACAGGTAATGGTGATCTTTCTTGGCTTCAGCCAACTGATGTCAGCTTTATACGATAGCAGCGACCTAGAAACTCTCAGGGCTCTGCCTCTACCTCCATGGCAAATAATGGCATCCAAGATATCGGTAGCATACTTCACTGAACTGCTAGGGGTTATCATGTTTGCGGGACCATTCTTTCTTAGCTTAGGGATTCAACTTAAAGATGTGTTCTATTGGGTTCCCGGTGTTTTCACCCTGCTTTTGATCCCTTGTATACCAATAGCAATTTCCGTGCTTATAATAGCCGTTCTCATGAAGTTCACGGCCCGTTCGCCGAAGAAAGATTGGTTTCGGGTGCTATCGGGTTTGGTGGTCTTTGCGTTCATTATGGCATTTAACTATTTGAACATCAATATGACTCAGTACGGCCCTGAACAGTTTGTTCAACTGCTTATGGAAAATAACGGGCTTGTTGCAGCAGCAAGTAAGTTCTATCCCATCCTTAAGTGGGGTGCTTGGGCGCTTACTGGCACATCTTTGAGCCAAAAGGTACTGGGCTTTTTGCTGTATGCAGGAGTATCTGTAGGCGTCCTTGTCTTGCTTGTATCGTTTTCCCAGAGGTGGTTCTTTGAAGGCGCAACTACGGGAACAGTATCGGCCAAGAAAAAAGAGCGGGTAACGGTAGAACAACAAGAGGGAGAATTAGCGTGGCCAAAGGCAAAGAGTGCCTTCAAAGCCATGCTTGTAAAGGAACACAGACTTCTTGTACGAAACCCGACTTATCTTATGACCGCTCTTATGAATCTCATGATGGTACCTATAGTATTGGTTTTTGGGTATATAGGCGGCGGAGGAGATCTAGGGGAGTTTTTGGCCGCAATAACTGGCATCCCCGGAGTATTTGACATAGCTTTGCTTATACTAGTCGCAATACATGCGGCTACAACCGGCATGAATCAAATTTCGTCTGCTGCTGTTTCAAGGGAAGGACAAACATTTTGGATTAGCAAAATAATCCCTGTATCACCTGTAATTCAAGTTAGAGCCAAGCTTGTTTACAGCATTCTCTTCTCTTGCATTCAACTGCTTGTACTAGTTGCCATTGGAGCTATAGCTCTTAAACTTGATGTTTTTCGAGTCCTAATCCTCTTGTTCCTTGGCTTTTTGGTCTCAGTTCCTGTAAACGCTATCTGTTTGCTATACGACGTATCCTTTCCTAAATTGGATTGGACCGATCCACAGCAGGCAATGAAGGGGAACTTTGGAACTATGGTGGCTTGGTTACTGAATTTATTGTATATAGCCGCACTGGGCGCGGTTGTATATGGTCTCATACGCTGGGGAGTCGCCTATTCTTGGATTTACTGTGTATCAGGAGCCATAATATTAGCATCCGCTTATGTTTTTATTCGGTGGCTAGATAATATTGCCGAGCGGAGATATGCTGGAATCTAGAAACGCATATACTTGAGAGGGGACTAGAAGGTATGCAAGACAAAAAAGACGAGGTTTTGCGGCTTGCTGAAGAGATAGAACCGGCAATCATAGGTTGGCGCAGGGCAATTCACCGGTACCCGGAATTGGGGATGGATACTCCAAAGACCGCTGCTTTCATAGAAGAAGAGCTTAGGAAGATGGGGATAGAAGTTAGACGTATCGCCGGATGCGGCGTAATTGGGACTTTGAAAGGCGCATCCGAAGGCAAAACCATGGCGATTAGAGCAGACATCGATGGGTTGCCTATAACCGAGGAAACAGGACTTCCCTTTGCTTCAGAGATACCAGGTAGAATGCATGCATGCGGCCATGATGCTCATGCCGCCATAGTATTGGGAGCTGCTATGATCCTCTCACAATTGAAAAAGGACTTAAAGGGGAATGTTCGTTTTATATTTCAACCGGGGGAGGAGGGTCCCGGAGGGGCCCAACCTATGATCGAAGAAGGTGCTCTGGAGAATCCAAAGGTAGACGCAATAATAGCTGGTCACGTAGGAACGCTTTGGCCATTGAAATCAGGGCAGTTTGGTTTCAAGTGTGGGCCCTTTATGGCGGCATCCGACTCTTTTACCATTACCGTAAAAGGCAGAGGAGGACATGGTGCTACTCCCGAGCAATGCGTCGATCCAATAGTGGTTGCAGCACAGATCATCCTTTCTATGCAGGCAATCGTTTCAAGGGAAACAAAGCCCGTAGAGCCTGCTGTGGTGACTATAGGACGAGTTGAGGCCGGTACAGCCCACAACATAATCCCTGAAAAGTGTGTTCTCAGAGGTACTGTTAGGTACTTTGACAAGGGGCTTGAGCAGTTTCTGCCTAGACGAATTGAAGAGATCGCCGTAGGGATAGCAAGGGCAATGAGAGCCGATGCAGATGTGGAGTATAATCTGGGCTACAGACCTGTAATAAACGACGAGGAGATCACACAGTTTTTAAAAGAATCTGCATGCACAATAGTAGGTACCGAAAAAGTAGTGGATATTCAAGAGCCTACGATGGGGGCAGAAGATATGTCGTATTACTTGGAGAAGGTGCCTGGGACGTTCATCGGTATTGGCACCGCAAACAAGGAGAAAGGTACAGCGTATCCCAATCATCATCCCAAGTTTGATGTAGATGAAGATGTGCTTCACATTGCTTCAGCGGTGTTTGCTAATGCTTGCATACGCTACCTAAGCTGTGACTAGCAAGAAAAAAGAAAGAAGAAAAGAGCGGTTTGCCGAAACAAACCGCTCTTTTTTTATATTGAGTTTTAACGAGTTCAGTGTTAGGCCAAGTATCCTGAGTAGCGTCCGATAATCTCCATAAGTGCCAGAAGGCCCTTAACTGCTAGTCTCATTCTCTCTTCAATGATGTTTCCTTCCTCATCGCAAGTACCTTGTCCTGGGGAGATGAAGATATTTGCATCATACGAGATAGTCGCGATTATACCCATCTGGCTGCATCCTACTTGGAGCAAATGGGAGCCCGCGTACATGTCTTCAATCGAGAATATTGGGAAGCCCATCTGGTCTTTCCAGGTGTCTTCGTAGTTTATCTCGACCGTCGAAGAATTGTATGACTTGCTGATCTTTAGGCCTTGTCTAAGTTTGGGGTTAGCCTTTTCAACCTCAGAGGTGACGATCTCATAGAGCTCATCAACCTGCTTTGTGTACATTTCGGGATTGTCTCTCAGATCTTTGAGTACGGCAACTTGCGTAAGAAGCGCTTCCTTGCCCGGATCGAGGGTTACGTAAGCAGCTTTTCCGTAAGATGCGGTAGTACCCCATCTGTCGCCATGCATGCCGAGAGCGCGCCTTATGGGTACCATGACATCCTCGCGGCCAATTATGAGACCCGAGGTTCCGGAACCTGTAGCTTTGTCCATGCTGTATATGAGCACGTCCGCGCCTGTTTTTCTGGGATCGTGACCGACGAAAGGAAGCCCCCACGCGTTATCTACTACGTAAGGAACGTTGAATTCCTTTGCTAGGTCGCCAAGACCTCTCTGAAGAATAGGAGTGCCTTCGGCGTCTTTGTCCCCGTAGCCGTATCCCGGGGTGTCATATCCCAAGGAAGCGAACCCTGATAGATAAGGGGCATGGGTTTCGGCAACAGTGGCAATAACTTCGAGCGATGCGTCTGCATCTACTTCAGTGAGAAGTGGAACCGGATGATACTTTATACCGTGATTTGGGTACCTGGCGCCTTCGAGTGGCACGATTACTACATCAAGATTGTCTTGGCGCTTCCCTGAGAAGCCCAGTTCCCCGGCAGTAGCCCCTCTGTCAGCCAAAATTTCCTTGTACTTCGGAGGGAAGGGTCGACCGTAACCTGCCTGATGGTGCATGTGTTTTTCCAAAGGTACGATATACCTGGCACGATACTTGTCGCCACGACCTGTAAGAGGCGGCGAAAACAAGGTATCAAAAGTCACCCATAGTCCGCCTTCGCAGGTGCTTACTGGGCAGGCATCGTACTCATCACCGTAGACATCCTTTACAATTTCTCTGATCTCTTCAACCAAACCAACAAGAGGCACTACCTTCTTTTCGCCTTCGACGATTGCATCAAGAACATTCTTGCGCATCGGTGCGGGGCACCCTGAGATTGCTCCCGTCAAACCAAACTGGCCTTTTAACTCTCCAATGCCGAGTTCTTCCGCTACCTGCTTTGCCTCTGCATAGATGTTCTGCGTGTTTTGCTGAAGATGTTTATACATTTGGAACTTGTACTTGAAACTGGACATAAAGCTGGTCCTCCTTTTTTTATTGTGGTCTTCCGTTATCCGGGACTGTGTTCTTCTTTGCTGAGAAAAACACAGGAGTTCCTACAGTCACTCCCAACTCCTCGCCTGAGAGTCGCTCACCGTTTATGACGATGTTCATGTGGTTTGGAAAATGAGCCATATCATAACCTGCAATATTGCCCAATAGCTTGTCGCCCAGAAACACCAGATCTTCACTTAGCAGGACTCCTCCGTTTAGAAACTCCACAAAAGCTACATAAGCAATTCTTTGCACCTTCTTGCCAGGGGAAGATTCCTCGTCGGTGACGATAAGTTCATGTATTTCGCCCTGTCTGATGACTCTGGAAGGTTGAGGAATTAGCTCGAGATTGCGGTTTTCCAATTTGCCTCGGAGTACTGCTACAACTCTTGCTGACAGTACACTTTTGTCCGCGTAGTAGTTGGTGGTAACGAGTTTTCTCATGTATGGATCTTGTTGTGCCATATTGATCACTCCTCATCATCGATGAGCAGGTTTAGCATATCACAATGAGAAGAAAGGGACAACCTCTTCCTGCGAAAGGTTTCCCCGGATTTATCTGAGATCTCGGTAGCTGACCCTAATCTAACTGAGGAGTTTTCCGATAGATAAAGAAAAGGAGTCGATTCTCGGGGATGTCCGGAAGTGTAATTTGTCGCGCAATCTGGGATGGGGTGTAGGAACGGGGGAACATGAATGGAAACTGATCGCAACACTGAGTTTTCAGGCGCGGCCTGGGTCTGCCAAGGGGCAATAAAGGTTAAAGATCCAACTCCAGGCGGAAAACCTGCTACCATAAGACCTACGGAAGGCGTCGAGGTTTTGGTTTCGGGAAATCATGTCGAGTCAGAAGCTCAAGTTTTTGAGTCGTCGGAAGTGTCGGTAGTACTCGCCAACAAAGAGCCGGTATGTTCTTACAGAATACAAGTAAGCAAAGATGGAATTGAGGCCTATCTGATACTCGACGTATCTGATGGAGTCGTATACAGGCTGAAAGACAGCCCTCCTTCGAATTTTCTGCAACTCGAAGTTGAGGCTGAGACTGTTCCTGCATCCTTGGATCCGAAAGAAGTTGTTGAGTCAGCGAAGAAACTAGGCATTGAGTACGGACTTGATGTTGAGGCTTGCATAAGAGCATGTGCCGAAAAACCGAAAGAACCTGTTTTGATTGCCCAAGGTCGGACGAGCGTACCAGGTAAAGATGGCAAAATAGAGTTCATGGTACCGCTAGAAAGAGTCGTTGACCTACCTTTGGATGAAGTCCAAGTTGACTTTCGAGAGTCGGTAAGAATTCCGGATGTAAAGGTCGGCGAAGTGATAGCAGTAAAGACATTGCCCGTTCCGGGAGTTCCTGGTGTCACAGTTGCAGGAAAACCTATTCCGCCGCCAAAGGCAAAAGATCCGGTATTTAGAGCTGGGAAAGGTGTGAGATTACAGGAGGAAGACGGAGTAGTCCTGGCAATTGCTACCATTTCGGGTTGCCCAAAATACAACGAGTCTTCAGGCATAATCGAAGTTGATGAGATCTTCTTCCATAAAGGTGACGTGGATCTTGGTTCAGGGAACATCAGGGCGTCGGGCGGAGTACAAATAAGCGGAAATGTTGCCGAAGGCACGAAGGTCGAATGCGAAGGTACACTTGAGATCGGCGGGACAGTAACGGGTGCAAAGCTCAGAGCATGGGGAAGCGTTAGAATTAGGGGAAATGTGTTCAAATCCGAAATATCCGCTGGCAGAGACGTTCAATGGGTGCAGAAGTGGAACATTCTTCTGGCATCGGTGGAAGAGAAAATCGAGAAGATACTAGAGATTGAATCGCAGACCGCAAGATTAATTGATGAGCTTGGGCCTGACATAAGTCCGAGCCAGGTGCGTAGGTTATGCGATCCGGGAATGCTATTTGACTATTTTCGTGAGTTGGTAATGGCTCTAGCTGGTCTCTACAAAGAGGATTTATCGCTGTTACCAAAAGAGGGTCGGGAGTCGATCCTTGCGACAAGAGGGCATCTGACTGAGGGTTCGGCTACCGTTTTTGAAAGGACTCGGGCTATAAGGACGAACCTGGATGTAGTAAGGACTTGGGTAGACTGCGAAATACAAAAAGGGGAGTCCGACGTAGTCTTGCCGTATGTTCAGAGCTCCACAGTCAATGCATCTCGGGACATAGTGGTTGTTGGCCAGGGAGCGCTGTATTCGGATCTGTCAGCGGGCAGGTCCATAAGAGTGCAAGGGTCTCCTGGGATCGTAAGAGGAAGCCAAGTATCTGCTACCGAGCTCATCCAGGTTAACGTTGCCGGAAGCCAAGGCTCTGCAGCCACGATTTTGAAGGTATCTGAAGAAGGTACGATTCTTGCAAGCACAGTCTATCCAAATACTTCGTTCGTTTTTGGACGTACGAAAGTGAGAACAGAAAACACACTTTACTCAGTCAAGGCGCGCATAGATAAGGGAAGACTAATAATTCATAGCAGTACAGGCGCGATCGAGATAGATGCTTAGAATCTCAAAGATGCTGAAATCCTCTGTGCAAGATACGATGCAATAACTGCTTTGAGCATGTCTCCTGGGAGAAAGGGTACCGTCCCGATTAGCATCGCCTGAGAGAGCGAAAGATGAGCGCTTCTGGCAAGATGAAGAATACCGCAGGCATGAACTATTAATACCCCTCCGATAGCGCAGGCAGACAGATTTCTTAGTAAGGATCGAGCACTCTCATCAGACCCGGTTTTTTTGTTTCTTTTATGTGACAACGTTCCTATTATCCAAGTACCTGGCAAGAAACCTAGCAGGTATCCCCCTGAGGGTCCCGTGAGTACGCCTATTCCCGCGGCCCCGCCTGCAAATATGGGCAATCCCGAAGTACCTGCAATGAGATAGAGACCTACAGCCATTGATCCTAACTGAGGCCCTAACAGCAGCCCCGAAAGCATCACACCCAGAGTCTGAAGAGTTATAGGAACAGGGCTAAAAGGTATAGGGATCGAGATGAAAGATAGTACGGCTATGATTGAAGCCATCAACGAAGCGTAGATGAGGCCAGAGATCGTGTGCAAATCTGACTACCCCTTTCGCAAGTACGTTAACCTAAACTATGTACTAGGTTAACGTAATAATACTAAAGCTAAGAAAGCCAGTCAAACTGTTTGCGATTCTTTACTACCGGAGGGAGGAAAAGAGAATTGCTTAGAGAAATTAACCTTGATTGGGAACACAAAGAGCATGAAGGCGACTAGGAGGGACCCGTTATGAAGGTATTCATATCAGTAGACATGGAGGGCATCTCAGGCGTGGTCAATTGGGATCACACTGAGTATGGGAAAGACGGTTACGAACGGTTCAGGCGGCTTATGACGAAAGAGGTAAACGCTGCGGCCTTGGGTGCGTATGACGCCGGAGCTGACGAGGTTATCATAAATGATTCTCACGGAAGGATGAGAAATGTCATCATAGAAGATCTAGACCCTAGGGTCAAACTGATAACAGGTTCGTCGAAGCCCTTATCAATGATGGAAGGCATTGGGCCAGAGTTTGATGCAGCGTTTTTCGTGGGATATCATTCTAGGGCGTCCTCACTCGGAGTTTTGAATCATACATATACAGGGCAGGTTGCCAGATATGTTGTCGACGGCAAGGTTATGGGCGAAACAGGCATGAATGCTCTGGTTGCCGGGTATTATGGCGTGCCCGTGGTGTTCGTTTCAGGCGATTCAGAGGTTACGAAAGAGGCAGTAGAATTACTAGGCAAGATAGAGACTGTTGCAGTAAAAGAGCCACACAGCCAGTTTTCGGCGCTATGCCTGCACCCGGAGAAGGCGCAAGAGCTGATTCGCGAAAAAGCTGCTAAGGCTCTTGGAGGTCTTTCGCAGTACAAACCGCTCAAACCTGCTTCGCCCTGTACAGTGGAACTTGAGTTCCATACCTCAGGGCAGGCTGACGGAGCATCGATAATGCCGGGCGCAGTTAGGGTGGATCCGGTAACTGTAAAGTTTACAGGGAAGGATTATCTCGAAGCGTATCGCGGCGCAAGGACTATGATGTCACTCACCTAGGTGACCCCCGAAAACTAGGTTGTTTTGGAGAAGTGCCTACCGGGACTTACCTGGCGGGCACTTCTACTTTTTTTCTTGAGTTTCAATTCTCAGAGATAAATCTCCGGCTGGGAACACCTTTTTGCCGTATTCGGGTCCAGACAAAACCAACCTACCTTCGGAATCAAGGCCGTGCAAATTCCCTTTCCAAAATGTTTTCGCCCCAAGGGTAACGTTTTCAACTATGACCGGTTGTCCTTTGTAAGCGAGCATCTCTTCTAGGCGGGGCTGAAAAGCCTGTAGACCAAGGTCTAGGAACTCTGAATATAACGGCTCAAAATCGTTGAGTATACTTGCTACCAGAGAATTCCTATCTATGCTCTGCCCCAGTTCTTCCTTTAGTGAAGAAGATTTGTCCTTTATATCGTCAGGCATAAGCGACAGTTCTACGTTTGCATTTATGCCCACCCCTACGATTACATGTGAAACAGCATCTAATTCCGCGCGCATTTCGCAGAGAATACCTGCGATTTTGCGATCGTTTACCAGTACGTCATTGGGCCATTTTACTTTAGTAGGGATGCCGTAGATATCGCCTAGAGTTTTGGCAATCGAATAACCCGTTATAAGAGCCAAACCCGGAACGCGCGATGGATCGATGTAGGGTTTCAGAACAAGCGACATGAATATACCGCCTAGGGGTGATTCCCACCGTCTTCCTAACCTGCCTTTGCCCCCAGTTTGCGTTTCTGCTATGAACAAAGTGCCATCTTCTACGAAATCTGCTAGTAGTTTGGCGTCATAGTTAGTAGAACTTGTGCGTGGGACATATAGTATTGTGCGCCCCAGGCAGGTTGTGTTCAATCTGGCCATGATTTTAGGGGGCGATATAACATCGGCGATGCCCATCAGTCTATATCCTTTTTTGTTGGCTGCTTCAATTGAGAAGCCCTCGTCTATGAGCGTCTGAATGTTTTTCCAGACTGCGGTCCGAGATATGTCGTGAAGGCGAGCCAACTCATTGCCGGAGACGAATTGTCCATTGGCCGCAGAAAGAACATCCAGAATTTCATATCTTGTAGGTGTTTTCCCAGGGTACTTTAAGTATCCTTTTTCTTCGATAACGCCCATGTATTGTTTCCTACTTTCTAAGGGAAAGCTATCTTCCCCAAAATGGTTGGTTTGTGAGCGCCGGTAGCAGACGGTACATTGTTTGGTAGTAGGCCGATGAGATCGTTTCCTAATATGCAAAAAGCCAATGCCTCTTTTGCCTTATTGGGGATCCCAAAATCTTCATGAGTCAAGAGACGGGCGTTGGGATTCAAAGAATTGAGTTCAGATGTCAGCCTTTCTTTCAGGTACAAATTGTAGGCACCGCCTCCGCCTAAGATTACCTCATCAATGGGCCCTTTCGGTAGCACCCATGTCTTGTAGGCTTCCGTGATACTCTCGACAGTTGCCTCCGAGACAGTTCTTACAATGTTCTTTAAGTGTACCGAAGATTCATAGTTCCAATTTCTGGCTTCAACCTGCTGGTTATAGATGTCAATAAGCTCCTTTGCGTACTGAATACCAAAGAATTCGCGACCTGTGGATTTCGGGGGCGGCTTACGGAAATACCTGTGGGAGAGAATCTTGTCCAAGAACTTGTGGTTAACATCCCCGGAAAATGCAAGTTGCCCATGGGTATCCATTGATAATTTGCCGTCGGTCAGAATACGCACGATGGCATCAATAACCATGTTTCCGGGGCCGGTGTCAAACGCCAAGATGTCATCGATGCAACAGCCGGGAGGCAGATAAGTTAGATTGGATATACCTCCTATGTTTTGGACTACCCTGCCTAGATGATCGTCTCGAAACAAAATGAAATCTGCGTAAGGCACCAGGGGCGCCCCTTGACCTCCTTGAGCCATATCAGCGGGGCGGAAGTCTCCGATAGTCAATATTCCGGTTTCTTGAGCTATTACCGATATATCTCCTATTTGCAGCGTTGCCGGTTGCGGCAGGGTCTGGTGGTTTGAGTCAGGAAGATGGATCAAGGTCTGCCCGTGTGAGCATACTGCATCAATTTGAGATGGAGTATAGCCTGCTTCCTCAATACATTTGAGAGCTGTTTGAGCGAATAGTCTGCCGATGGCAAAGTTGAGCCTGGCGATATCTTCTAGACATAGGTCTGGCAGCCCTTCGATGAGCATGCTTTTGACTTCATCACTGTAATCTTGGGATGAAAGTTGTTTGATCTCCACATCTGTATCTGACCCAAACCCTTGGATTGCGCAAAGGCATGCGTCTACGCCGTCTGCGGAGGTGCCTGACATGAGTCCGACCATGAGTCTTTCTGATTTTTGGCGTGCACGAGTTAAGAAGTCCATGGCTAGACGCTCCCTATGCTTACAGGAAGACTGCCTGTTGCTTGCTTCAGTCCTAGCAATACCTCTGCAAGAGACTCCATAGCTTCCGATTGGGTTCCGTAGGTGCACAAGTAGGTCTCGACGGACGGAGCCACAGAAATGTCGTAAGGATTTCTGGTTGCTATGAGTATCACATTCGGCGCTTCCGAGATGACTTTTTGTATAAACTTGGCTTGATTCTCATCAATCATTGCGTTTTCGCTTAAAACTATAGTCGCATGAACTTTTGAAGAAACTAAAATGCATCGTTCAATAGAAGCAGGGTCTTGCATGAAAACCTCTGTGATTTCCGCCTTAGGGCATAAGTTACTGATGGAGATCGCCAGGTCAGTCTGACGATTCAATTTCCAACTTGGGTCTGTCGAGGCACTGGGTTTCTCGACTGGGTTTTCTACCAAGGCCTGCCTTCTCGGTTTGGGCATTGCTATGCAGATTCTTAAGTTTTCACCATCTGCAGGGCGTAGAGGAATACTATTGCGTTCGTTTTTTACCAGGGTTATGGAGCGAACATGAAGATCATGAGATAACTTGGCGAACCCGGGATCGTGTGCTATTTCGGCAGGAAGACTGTTTGGCAGTTTAAACGTTTCCTTGAGCCTGAGTATCCGGTTGACCGCTGCGTCAAGGCGATCTTCAGTGATTTCTCCGGTTTTCACAGCTTCCATCAGCGAAGAATAGGCTTGCTTCTGAACTTCGTATGTATGAGAAATTAGCAGCAGATCGCAGCCTGCTTTGAATGCAGAAAGGGCGCCGGCTGCTGCCCCTACATATCTAGATATGGCGTTCATCTCTAGGCAATCAGTTACTGCCAGTCCTTTAAATCCAAGCGTTCCTCGCAGAAGATCCGAGATCACTGCTCTAGACAATGTGGCTGGGTTTTGAGGGTCGATTGCTTGAAATATGATGTGAGCGGACATCACTGCAGGGGCATTTGCCTGTATAGCTGCTTTGAAAGGGACTAGTTCGCAGGATTCAAGCTCGGCAATGGATTGCGACAATACCGGAAGCGCAAGGTGAGAATCTACCGATGTGTTTCCGTGTCCCGGAAAGTGCTTGCCTACAGGGATTATTCCTGCCGAGATGAAACCCTCTATAGCCGTGACTCCGAGATCTGCAACCAGGCTCGGATCTTCGCCGAAGGATCTTATCCCTATTACCGGGTTTTTTGGGTTGTTGTTTACATCTAGAACAGGTGCGAAATTCATGTTTATTCCTGCCGCGCGGAGCTGCAATCCCATTGCGCGCGATGCTTTATTCACCAGGCTATGGTCTTTGTTTGAAACAGCTGCCGCCAACGCCATCGGCCCTGGCATTCGAGGAATATCTGATTTGAATCTTGATACTATTCCGCCCTCTTGATCGGCTGCTATAAGCAGGGGTACTCCCGAGCCTGTATGAGTTGCACATTCTTGGAGCGACTGCGAAAGGGAAGATACTTCCTCGATTGTGCCTGTGTTCCTGGCGAAATATATTATTCCGCCAGGGTGCAGCTCTTCGATCAAGCGCGTGGCACCTTCAGGGCCTTTTCCCGCAAAGCCGAACATGAATACCTGGCCCACTTTTTCTTCGAGAGTCAATGGCCGCAAATCTACTTCCTCCTAAAAAAAGCAAATATTACGTGTGTCCCAAGGTTCAGATTATTGCAGCGCATACGGCGTTGGCAAACCTAGCACGCAGCCTAACGTGTTGTGTTCCTTCACGCCCTGCGTGTACTCTATTTGTCAGAAGGATAATGCCCAGATTCTTTTCGGGATCACACCACAAGCTCGTGCCTGTGAAACCTGTGTGACCAAATGCGCTGTCGGATAGGAAGTCCCCTCCCGAGGAATGAGTCTTTGACTTAAGCATCCATCCTATGCCTCGACGTTCCTCCAGGTTCACCTGCTCTTTTATTGCTGTTAGTATAGTCGCAGAACCCAAAACATTCTTTTGTGCCTGCACACCTTCTCCTAACCACATAAGGATATACCTTGCACTATCGAGAGCTGTACTGAACAGTCCCGCATGCCCGGCAATTCCTCCCAAAGCGTAGGCGTTTTCATCGTGAACTTGTCCCCAGGTGATCTTATCTAGGTCTTCGCGATATTCTGTCGCTGCTATCCGGTATTTTGCTGACTCCGGTGGGAGGAATCCCGTGTTTATCATCCCCAAGGGTTCAAATATTTCCTTGCGGGAGAACTCGGCTAAGTTGATTCCGGTTATCCTGCGAAGTACCTCACCTAAGATGATAAACCCCAAGTCGCTATATACGACATGTTTGCCATGCGCAAGAGAATCATAAAGCTCTAGGTTGCATATGGCTCTTATGATTTCTTCTCCTTGAAGACCTTGTTTCCAAAACCTTATGTGGTCAGGAAGACCGGAAGTGTGTGTTAGAATGTCTCTTATGGTGATCTCTTCTTTGCCGCCTGATCCGAATTCAGGAACAAACATGCTGACTGGGTCGTCGAGTCGCAATTCGCCTCGTTCGGCTAGAATAAGGATGCTAGGTGTGGTAGCCATGACTTTGGTCAAAGAAGCCATATCAAAAACGGTGTAGGGAGTCATTGGGATAAGCTCGGGTTGCCTCACTGCCCAACCCCAGCATCTTGGGCCTAATAAGATCCCGTTTCTTATGACTGCCGCAACTGCACCCGGTATAGCGCCCTGACCGTCTCCTACAGTTTTGCCAACCACTTGAAAGGCTATTTCCAGTTTTTTTGGATCAAATCCCGCCTCTTCCGGTTGGCCAATCCTTAAGTCATCGGATTTCGGCGACGAAGATACGGTAACTTGAGAACCTGTGGTGCTATCTCCCAGACCATATCCGGAAGTGTCAGTAACCGATATGGACAGGAGTTGGATTGCTCTACGGATAGAACCGGCGCTGTTATCGAGGGCAGTCTTGGCTTCGGCAGGCGATACTCCACATAAAAGCATCACCAATGCAACAGGTAGGTTGCTTTCTGCCGCCTCTAAAGCGGCCTCGGCCTGATCCCGATCTAGACCACAAGCTTCTTCGAGGATCCTCTTGGCGCGCACAGACAGTTTCTTGTTTCCTATGTAAGTGCCGGCCATGAGATTGGAATAGGTCCTTCCCAAACGGATCATAGATGCCGTAGATATCATGTTTAGCACCATCTTCTGCGCTGTTCCGTTCTTGAGTCTCGTAGAACCTGATATTACTTCGGGCCCTACATCCGGCGATATGGTTACTTTCGCGAGTTCGGATACAGGTCCGTTAGGATCTCCTACCAAGGCTATGGTGGATAAGCCGAGGTTGTTCGCCGTTTCTAACACTCCGACTACAAAAGGGGTTTTCCCGCTTGCGGATATACCTATCACCACGTCGTTTGCGCGAGGTTCGTAAGTCATAAAGATCGTCCGCCCATCTTCTTGGCTGTCTTCGGCTCCTTCGATTGCGGTGAACACCGCGTCATTTCCTCCCGATATGATTGGGATGACCCGGTTTCTATCAAAACCAAAAGTAGGGTAGATCTCCGCTGCATCTAAGATTCCCAGGCGTCCGCTGGTACCCGAACCCGCATAGAACAAGCGTCCGCCATGCGAGAGCCCCTCGACTACGATCTCTACGGCTTTCTCGATATTCGGAAGTTCTTGTGCTACGGCCGGTGCAACCTTGTGGTCTTCCTGGTTCATTACCTCGAGGATTTTGAATATAGGCCATGTATCTATGCCTCTTGTCAAGGGGTTCGATTTTTCAGTCCTTGGGAGAGAGGTATGGTTTTCGCTCATATATTGTTTCCCCCTTGTTATTAGTTTTCGCTTCTAGATTTACGTAAGTTTGTTTATATCGCCAATCGTTGACCACGCCATGAGGGCTGCGCCTACCTCGGGAGGGAACATGGGGTCTATGACTGCTGCCTCTGGGATTGTTGCTTTTATTCCCGCTTCAAAACAGGCGGCAAACATCGCCTGGGCAAAACAACCACCAACCTTCACGATTTTCACCGTGTCTGGAAATCTAAGGCCTCTATATACCGCATTTGCCATCTCTACTAGTTCCATAGCTTCTTCTTGGACGATGGCTAGAGCAGTCTCATCGCCTTTTTTGGCCTCTTCAAAGACTATGATCGCAAGCTCTGCAATATCAGGCCGCGTTTTTTTGTAAACGGCGGGAAGGATTCCTTCAGGGTCATCAACGTCAAATTGCTCAACGAATCTCTCGGTAAGAGACGTTCTGGGTCCCCTGCCATCATAGTCTTTCAAAGCGGCAGTTAACGCCCTTCTTGCGATGTTATATGCGCTTCCTTCATCGCCGAGTAGCGATCCCCACCCACCGGACCTTTTGAACTCCCCGTTTCTCAAACCCAGACAATTGGAGCCTGTCCCAGAAATCACGACTATTCCGTCTCTTCCCCCAAGGCCCCCATAGAGGGCGGTTTTGGAGTCTTCTACCAGCAGAAAAGGGATCCCCTTCATAGCCGGCTGAACTATGCGGGTGGCTCGACTTATATCCTCAGGTCTTCCCGCTCCTGAAAGACCTATACACGCTGCTTCAATGCCATCTTTTTGGTAATCGGCGGGAATATTGCGTATGGCTTCTTCTACTGCGTCCCTAATGGATTGTGAAACTATGTGTTCGGGCGAAAAGTATATGTTGCTCGGCCCCCCATGCCCGCACGACACGATGTTTGTCTCGTTGTCGATGACACATGCCTTTGTAGAAGTGCCTCCTCCGTCAACTCCAAGAAACAATCTCATGTGAGAACCCACCCTTTATCAATCATATAGAAGAAACTGTTCGCGCTTTGACGCAAAAAACCGTGTCTGTTTGCTCCAATCATTGAGTATATCATCAGGCGAGGAATCCTTCTCTAGAGCAGTGCTTAGACTGGGCCCTCCGCACAATAGATCAAGGAAACGTCTGTTATTCGGGCCTGGAGATGTGATCTCGAAATGCTCCGGGTATTGATCCCTGAGGACGAAGAGGATCCGCACGCCGGTCTCTACCGGTCGAATTTCTTTTGGTTCAAAGATATGTATTTGAATGCCTTGACAGATATTACCGGCCCATTTGCTGAAGGAAGGGCGGAAATAAACGGGACGCACTTTAATACCTGGCATCCTGAGCGCGTTAACCGAGCGTGCCAGTTTTGTTGCGTCAATCCATGGTGCTCCCAAAACCTGAAAAGGAGTAGACGTTCCTCTGCCTTCTGAGACATTAGTCCCTTCCAAGAGACATGTGCCTGGATAAAGCGTTGCCATATCCAGGTTCGGTGCGCTCGGAGAAGTAGGTACCCAGGGGAACCCCGTTTCATCAAATCGCATATGCCTAGACCATCCTTCCATTTTGATGACGGTGGGTGTATCCAGGTTTTTTTCGGAAGCCATGAATAGGCTGATCTCCGCAGCTGTCATTCCATGTCGGATAGTTATAGGAGCGTAGCATATGGGCGATATCCATGAAAGGTCAGGTATATTGCCTTCTACTGCCAATCCTCCGATGGGATTTGGCCTATCGAGCACAGCAAACCCAACGCCGTGTTTTGAAGCGGCCTCCATTGATAGGATCATCGTAGACATGTAAGTATAATACCTGGCGCCGATGTCCTGTATGTCGAAAAGCAGCAAATCAACGTTTTTAAGCATTTTCTTTGTAGGTTTTTGAGTTGCCCCGTAAAGGCTAAAAACCGGGATTCCGGTCGGGCCCTCCGAAGAACTGTCTACATACTGCCCATCCGGATGATCACCGTAGATGCCGTGCTCAGGTGAAAAAAGGGCTGATATTTTGTAGCCTGCTTGAAGCATGAGGTGGAAATTACACTCAAGGTCATAGTTAATGCCTGTATGATTTGTGATAAGGCCGATGTTTCTTCTTCGGAACATCTCGTTTTCCAAAAGGATTTCGAGTCCCGGATGAACTCGCATTTAACCATCTCCCTCGACAATTTCAATATACACCCTTGCATCATTCTCGTTGAGAGCTGGTTGTTCCTTCTATCAAAACCAAAATAGTTCGCAAAAGAGAACAGTTCTAGATATTCGGTGTGGGCTATACCCCATATTGGTCTAGATGTGAGGTTTCCGTAGTAAGAGTCTGCCAGATCTATTCGGTATTTGTGGTATTGCGGGGCACGTCTAGGGGCAAAGAGAACTCTACAATAGTCCCTCCTTGGGGTCGTTCTTTGGCTATTAAGTCACCGCCTAGGAGATTTGATAGCCGCTTGCTAATGTAAAGACCCAATCCAAGGCCGTTTTTTTCTTGAAGAACATTGGATGACCTGTAAAAGGGCTCGAAAATATACTGCTTTTCGTCAGCGGGCACCCCAATGCCTTCGTCCTCTACTATGATAGTCGCAAAGTCGCCGTCGGTTTTTAGATCAACCCATATCCTTTTGTCAAAGGGGGTGAATTTCACGGCATTGTCGATGAGATTTGTAACGACCTGTCGTATCCTGCATGCCTCTTTGGACGTGTATATGGGTTTTGTCTCATCGAATCGGGAGATTATCTTATGTCCGCACGTGGTCGAGTAGGTGCATAGGATCTCCTTTAGGAGGATGGTCAGGTTTACCGCGGAGGATTTTCTTGACAATTTGCAGTTTCTTGGTCTTTTGTGCGCGAGAAGGTCTTCGGTTAGGGTTTTGATCTGCTCGATGTAGGAGTCTGACATTGACAGCAATTTATGCACATCAGTCTGGTCGGCTCCTATGGATACCTTCAGTAGATCGTTTATCGCCTTTAAGGTTTGCAGAGGATTCCTTATTTCATGGGCGATCATAGGGGTAATATCCTTAGTGGTGCATGGAGACTGACCGAGGTGTGTTATATCATAAAGATTAAGTATATACACTTTGTCTTTCATGGAATATCGATTAATTTGTCTTAGGCTGGCGAATAGGAGTTTTTTCTGTTGCGAGGGCAAGGTGATGCTCCAATAGTCGCACAGTTCTTTGTCTAGGTGCAGATCTCGTAGTTTTGCTGTAGGCGGAATTGTTCCGGTACCGGACTCGACGCAAAATAGATTCCTAAAGGAATCCAAAGATTCGCCCAGGCTCTTGGGGTCTTTACAGTCTTTACAACCGAACAATTCAAGACAAGATTTTGTTGCGCCAAGGATTTGCCCATGTTCATCCAAAGCAATTGACGGTTGACCCAGTTCGTCGAGAAGAGACAGCGGGCTATCTACGTAACTTGGCTGTTCAATCAGTTCCCATTTTCCTTTTTGCTTGAGTAATACATATTTGTGTTTCTTAAGAATCGGAAGCAGTTCCGATATTTGCGAGTTGGCGGTGCAGTATGAACATAAAATACTAGTTGGCATGTGGGATGTAAGAAAGCAATCGAACTCTTGGCAGTCGAACATATTCATGTTGTCCGAGTCTGAGATAAAAGACACTCTAACTCCTCTAGGTCGATATTCCTTCTCGATTGACACCCCTGTGCTCCAAATGTTAGTAATGGCCGACATAGCGTCGCTTGATTCTATGACCACGATATGACCGCGGTTCGAACGTTTTAGGAGCATCGCTTTCTCCTGGGAAAGACGATCCCTCAATGTTCGGCGGTGTTTTTCTGGGCAGATAACCAGGCACAATTCTTCGTTGTTTATCGCTTCGCAGCAGTAAGGGATCGTTACTTCGAAGAGTTCAGAGTCGTCTTTATAGAGATGGCAGACGTGGGTTCCGTAAGGTATTTGAAGAATCCCATCTTGACTCACGCCCGGCTGTGAGTGACCCATGCGATCTATCCCTTCGAGGGCAAATACGATTGCCTTACGTCGTTATTTTCTGAGCGATACTATACGATTCTTTGTGAGGCTCGCAATTCCTGCATCTTGGGCTTGAAGTTAGCTGGAATATTGGCACTTCCTTAGGTATTATATATAAGTACGTAGACACCATCCCAGGGAGTGAACACGGATTGGACAATGTGTACTCGGGTTCTTCGCAGTCACTCGGATTGATAAAAGGGTCTAGGAGTAAGAAAGTGCTTGTTACGGGGGGAGCCGGCTACATAGGTGCACAGACCGTCAAAGCGCTTTCGGAACAAGGCTATTCCGTAACTGTATTTGACGATCTTTCTCGAGGCCATCCTGAGCATATAGCGGGGGTTCCCTTGATCATCGGGCGTTGCGAAGACGAAGAAGCTCTTGCTGATGTGTTTTCTAGCTCACAGTATGACGCAGTCATGCACTTTGCCGGGGAAAGTCAGTCCGGTGAATCAGTTACAAATCCGGCTAAGTACTTTAAACGCAATGTTGTGGCGGGAATAACCCTGTTTTCCACCATGGCGAAGCATGGCGTGTCCAAGCTGGTGTTCTCATCTTCTGCGTCTGTTTATGGCGACCCTTCTGTGATACCAATCTCCGAGGAGGCTGAAGTTAACCCCAAAAGTCCTTACGCTGAAAGCAAGCTTTTTCTGGAAAGGGCCCTCATGTGGTTTTGCAAAGCCAATGGTCTCCGATCGATATCGTTACGATACTTTAACGCGGCTGGGGCAGATCCTAGCCTGAGCATAGGGGAGAAGCATGAGCCTGAAACTCACTTAATCCCCCTGGTTTTGCAGGCGATCTCCAATGAAGAACCTATAACGGTGTATGGCGATGATTATCCTACTCCTGACGGAACTCCTGTTCGGGACTACGTTCACGTTGCGGATCTTGCGCAAGCTCATGTGTTAGCTCTGAACGCTCTAGATACAGGTGCCCAAACATCAGTTATTAATCTGGGTTCTGACAAAGGCTATTCCGTCATGGAGGTCATCCGCGAAGCCGAGAGGATAACCGGGCGGCCCGTACCCTATGTGATTGGACCGAGACGCCAAGGGGATCCCGCAACTTTGGTGGCGTCTTCAGAAAAGGCCAGAACGATGTTAGGATGGGCTCCAAGACTGTCATCTCTAGAGGACATAATCGGCACCGCATGGAAGTGGCATCTAAAATGCGCCGAAGCAGAAAAAATCTGATTTGTAGGCTGATTTGAAGGAGTTACAAACAGCGTGTAGAAATCTACTTTGAGAGGGATTTGCGAAAAACTGAATATCGTGCGGATGATGGCGTCGGGAGAGACTCTTCTTAGTGTAGGAGCGCCGAAGAAGCAAGGACACGATCTGAAACTTTCAGGCACAGATACCGCCGCCGGACGCATCTCTGGAGAGCCACTTAAGGGGGGCACCAACGGGGTAACTTGTTGGCTTGACTGGTCGACGAGGAATCTCTCAGGTAAAGGGACAGGGAATTTCAATTGGTACCCCGTCCCTTTTTGATTGGTGTTTGTTGTGATTTCGGGCAGAGGTTTCAGGAAACCGATGGCGTTTGCCCTCGGCGTTTCAATACAAACAGGAGGTGAGTTCAAAATTGGCAGAGGAACTGAAGAAGACTCCTCTCTATGAAACTCATTTGAAAAACGGTGGAAGGATTGTAGATTTTGGTGGCTGGGCACTTCCGGTTCAGTTCTCGGGTATAAAGGATGAACACATTGGCTGTAGAACCAATGCTGCACTCTGGGATGTATCCAACATGGGCGAGTTCATAATTGAAGGGGCTGAGTCTCTAGATCTTCTCCAGATGCTTTTGGTCAACGATGTGTCCAAGACATATCCTGGGAAGGCTGTTTACTCTCCTATGTGTTACCCTCATGGGGGCGTAGTAGACGATTTGCTAGTTTTGTGTCTCAAGGAAGGCAGGTATTTGCTCATCGTAAACGGAGCCAACATCGAGAAGGATGCGGAATGGATTGAGCCATTGGTCAGGTATTTCAATGATACAACATTTGAAAACATCTCTGACAAAGTGGCGCAGTTGGCCATTCAGGGTCCTAAAGCCCTAAAGATTCTACAGAAACTAACTGATTATCCCTTGGACGAAATCAAGTACTACCACGGGGTAGAGGGTGTTGTCGTATCCGGTATCAAGTGTTTAGTTACAAGGACCGGCTATACAGGAGAAGATGGATTTGAGCTTTACTGCAAAGCTTCGGAAGGTCCTGCACTCTATGAATCTATAGTGGAAAGCGGCAAGGACGAAGGGCTGGTTTTAGCAGGGCTCGGTGCTAGGGACACCTTGAGATTCGAGGCATCTTTGCCTCTTTATGGGCACGAGCTCGATGAGGCTCATACTCCTCTTGAAGCGGGTTTGGGTAAATTTGTGGCTTTCGATAAAGGCACTCACTTTGTTGGAGCAAAAGCCCTTATGGAAGAAAGGGAGAAAGGGCTTAGGGTGAAGCTGGTAGGCCTGGAGATGCTCGAAAAAGGCGTGCCTCGGAATGGCTACAAAGTGTTCGACGAAACAGGAGAAAAAGAGATCGGCTACGTCACAACAGGGACCTTCGTGCCTTATCTGGAGAAGTACCTTGCCATGGCTTACGTTCCCGTAGAATATAGCCAAAGAGGTACGAATCTCACTGTGGACATAAGAGGTAAGAAAGTTTTGGCCCAAGTAGTAAGAATGCCATTTTATCGTAGGGAGGTAAAGAAAAAATGAATTATCCAGAAAATCTCAAGTACACAAAGGACCATGAGTACGTACGCGTAGAAGGAAACAAAGCTTATGTTGGCATTACATTTCACGCGCAGGACCAACTTGGCGACGTTGTGTTTGTAGAACTGCCAGAGGTTGATTCGGAAATAAAGAAAGGCGAGGTTCTGGCCACCGTTGAATCTGTAAAAGCTGTATCAGACGTCTACGCGCCGGTATCTGGGATAGTTGTCGAAGTTAACGATATCCTTACCGATTCTCCGGAGACTATAAACAACGATCCTTATGGCGAAGGATGGATATGCGCCATAGAGTTATCAGATGTTTCTGAACTAGATGATTTAATGAGCAGCGACGACTACCAAAAACTGGTGGAAGAGGACTGAGACTAATGAACTTCTTACCGAACACTGACAAAGATCGGGAGGAAATGCTGAAAACCATAGGGGTGCACAGTATTGACGAGTTGTTCAGCGATGTTCCACCCAATATGAGGTACAAAGGAAGCCTTAACATTCCCCCTGCGCTAAGCGAATATGAACTGTCCAATCATATGAGGGAACTAGCCGAAAAGAACAAAGCTAGCGGTATGGTGAGTTTTATCGGTGCAGGAACCTATGATCACTATATTCCATCTGTGGTGAGACATGTTCTATCCAGGTCTGAGTTCTACACAGCCTACACTCCATATCAGGCCGAAATCAGCCAAGCGGTGCTTCAATCCATATATGAGTACCAGTCTATGATATGCGAGCTTACCGGTATGGACGCGGCAAACGCATCAATGTATGACGGCGCTTCAGCCGCAGCTGAGTCTGTGACTATAGCGGCTGGGCTTACTAGGCGCAAGAGGGCTCTTGTATCTAAAACAGTTCACCCAGAGACTCGAGAAGTAATAAGAACGTACGCAGCCGGACATGATATCTTGATTGAAGAAGTGAGCTATGAACAAGGGGTTACTTCCCTAGATGATCTTAGGGGTCGGTTGGACAAAGACGTATGCTGTGTAGTTCTTCAGCAACCTAATTTCTTTGGCAATTTGGAATCGGTCAACGAGTTATCCGCTATGGTGAAGGAACATGGAGCGACGCTTGTCGTCTCGGCAAATCCCATGTCCCTTGGGCTTCTCGCGCCGCCTGCAGAGTATGGGGCAGATATAGTGGTTGGAGATGGGCAGGTTTTTGGCAATCCCATGGCTTTCGGAGGACCTCACTTAGGCATAATGGCAGTTAACCAGAAATACCTTCGCAGGATGCCCGGAAGGTTAGTGGGTATGACCTCTGATGACCAAGGTAGGAGAGGTTTTGTCCTTACCCTTCAGACTAGGGAGCAGCACATAAGAAGAGAAAAGGCCACGTCCAACATATGTTCCAATCAAGCGCTCAATGCACTTGCAGCTACTGTGTATTTGTCATGGCTGGGCAAGGAAGGCATCAGGGAAGTTGGCGAGCAGTGCGTGCAGAAGGCTCATTATTTGGCCGATAGGATATCAGCGATAAAAGGATTTGGGGTTGCTTGGGACGCCCCGTTCTTCCATGAGTTTGCAGTCAAATGTCCTTTGGAAGCAAATCAAATCGTAGATGCGCTTTCCGAGAAGGGTATTTTAGCAGGATGCCCATTGGGACGATTCTATCCTGAGTTGAAGGATTATCTACTTATCGCTGTTACTGAGAAGCGAACCAAAGATGAGATGGATGATCTTGTTGCCGGATTGGAGGAATTGGCATGAAGGGCTTGGAACCTTTGATTTTTGAAGTGTCAAAACCCGGACGGAAGGCATATTCTCTTCCCGCTCTTGACGTACCAGTAAGAAGCCTGGATAGCCTTTTGCCTGAGGCACAGCTCAGGAAAGAGCCGGCTGAATTGCCCGAGGTTTCTGAAGTTGACCTGGTTCGGCACTTTACCCGTCTTTCACAGCTGAACTTTGGCGTAGATATTGGGTTTTACCCCTTGGGTTCTTGTACTATGAAGTATAATCCGAAGATCAATGAAGAAGTGGCTAACTTGGACGGATTTACAGGAATTCACCCATATGTTCCTGAGGAATTGGCCCAGGGATGCCTTGAGTTAATGTACAGACTTCAGAACTACCTGGCCGAAATCGCAGGTATGGAGAGAGTTTCACTTCAACCCGCGGCGGGGGCGCATGGCGAGCTAACCGGGATCCTTATAATCCGCGCATACCATAAATCCAGAAACGATCACAAAAGAACCAAGATTTTGGTTCCCGATTCAGCCCATGGTACGAACCCTGCGTCGGCAGCTCTCGGCGGCTTTACGGTCGTTGAGATTCCTTCTGACGAACGTGGGGGAGTAAGTATCAAAGACCTTGATGAAGCCATGGACGAGACTGTTGCCGGCTTAATGCTCACCAATCCCAACACCCTAGGGTTATTTGATGAGAACATCGAGGAGATAGAGCGCATAGTCCATTCAAGGGGTGGGCTGCTTTACTATGACGGTGCTAACGCAAATGCTATTCTCGGAATTTCACGACCTGGGGATATGGGGTTCGACGTGCTTCACTTCAACTTGCACAAAACCTTTTCTACTCCCCATGGAGGTGGTGGGCCAGGTTCAGGACCTGTAGCCGTAAAGTCGTTCTTGGAGCCGTTTTTGCCTGTGCCAACTGTGGTTCTGGATGGTGATAAGTATCGGCTTGACTATGACCGACCTCAGTCAATTGGGCGAATGAAGTCATTCTATGGGAACTTTTTGGTGATGGTGAAGGCTTATGCCTACATCAGGGCCTTAGGACCTGATGGGCTGAAAGAAGCATCAGAAGACGCAGTGCTCAACGCAAACTATGTTTTGAGGAGGATCCTTGAGTACTACGACCTGCCATACGATCGTCATTGTAAACATGAGTTTGTGGTTAGTCCTATGCGGATCAAGAAAGAGACTGGAGTTCGGACTCTAGATATATCAAAGAGGCTTCTCGACTACGGTTTTCATCCACCGACTAACTACTTCCCGCTTATTGTCGACGAAGCGCTTATGGTAGAACCCACCGAGACCGAATCCAAAGAGACGCTGGATGCTTTTGCAGATGCTCTTATTGCCATAGCAAAGGAAGCCTACGAGGATCCTGAAATGGTAAAGAGCGCGCCGCATAACACCGTAGTTGGAAGGCTGGATGAAGCTGCTGCCGCTCGTAACCCGAACGTACGATGGCAGAAGACTAAATGACACATATAGGCAATTGAGAGTCGTAGTGGGAGGAGGCGTATGCCTCCTCCCATCGATGAACTCTATAGGAGATGCAAATGAACTCTTGGTTTCGACTATAAGATCTATCGATTCAATGCCGTTGAACGAGCTCTTGAATATTTCCTGGCAGATGAGGAAAGAGTCAAGGCCGCCTGTTTTTGAAGCTATTTATCCGTCCGGTACGGTATCCATAAGCGTAACGGGATCTGCGTGTCTTTTGCAATGCCCTCATTGCGGTGGGAGATACCTGGAGCATATGGTGCCCGTGGGTGCTTTGGATTCTGTATTGGAGCGAAACGATGTAAAGAGCATTCTTCTGAGCGGCGGGTGCACCAAGCATGGACAGGTCCCTCTGATAGACCACATCGACTATGTGAAGGACAGGATCTCCAGATCCGGTAAAAACATACGGGTAAACGCGCACCCCGGGGTAGCAGACAAAGAAGACGCAGCTCGTATCGGCGAATTTGCTTCTGTGATTTCTTACGATTTTGTCTTGGATGATGTCACCATCCAGGAGTGTTTTGGATTCGAATTGTCAGGGGAAGATTATGTGAATGCTCTGCGAAACCTTCGCAAGGGGACTGCAAAAGTTGTACCACACGTCTTAGTTGGCCTGTATAAAGGGACCATCAGAGGCGAGTATGAGGCAATAGAGTTTCTCTCAAACGAAGGCATAAAGGAGATTATAGTCATAGTTTTCATCCCAACCCCTGGGACCCGCTGGGAGCATCTGCCTCCTCCCGATATCGACGGGGTTCTTAGTCTCTTGGCATGGACTCGGATCAACAATCCTGAGATGAAAATCACTCTTGGCTGTATGAGGCCGCATGGTGCGTATAGGGAGAAGCTGGATTTACGAGCTGTCGAAGCGGGTGTCGATGGGATAGTGCTTCCCCATAGAAGGGCAATCAGAGAAGCAGAGGAAAAAGGGCTTGAGATTTTGCGAAAGGAAGAGTGTTGCGCTTTTGACTGAGAAGAAGATAGGCGTATCCTATGGCACGTTAAGCCTTCTGGGGCTGACTAATGCACGTGTTTTCGAGAAGCCTACCACGGCTCATTTCATGGTAGGTGAAAAGTGCGTGTTTTCCTGCAAGTTCTGTAGCCAGGCAAAGGATAGTACCGCAGATCCGTCTTATTTGTCGCGAATAACGTGGCCCAAAAGAGACTGGAGCGAGGTTTCAGGTTTATTATCCGAGGCTTTCCGGTCAGGTGCTATCAAAAGGGCGTGTGTGCAAGTTGTTGAATCTTCAGAGTCTACCAAAGAAGCGCTTCACCTGGTCTCTTCTATGAGACAACTGTGCAGTGAGTTGCCTGTTAGCGTTTGTATGTCGCCAAGTTCTGTCTCTAGGGTGGGACTCTTTTTTGATGCTGGGGTTTCACGAGTTGGACTTCCAATGGATGTAGGTTCCACGCGCCTTTATCCTGCTGTAAAAGGACGGAATCACAGCTATTCTTGGCAAGTAGTTAAAGAGTGTTCGCGAAGGTGGCCCGGGAAAGTGACCACTCATTTTATCGTGGGATTGGGCGAGACTGAAGAAGAAATGATAAGAAGCATTTATGACTGTATGAGCGCTGGCATAACTGTAGGGCTATTTGCATTTACTCCTGTGAGGGGAACAGGTATGCAAGAGTATCCGCCGCCTGAACGGAGTTCTTACAGAAGAATACAATTAGCAGCGTACGCCATCAAAAACGGACTCGACATGTCGGATTTGTCTTTTGACAGCGGGCGTTTGACCAACATAGAGATATCAGATGCTAATGTCCTTGAGGCAATAGCAATGGGAGCACCGTTTCAGACATCGGGGTGTTCGTTCTGCAACAGGCCCTATTACAATGAGCGTCCGGGGCAGGTACCTATGAACTACCCAAGACCTTTGTCCCCCGAAGAGGCCCGGGCGTGTTTGTCGGATTTGGAACTGGACTTGAAACATGTATGGCCGGCGTGTGGCGGAGGAGGAGTTATGTGAAGGTAAGGCTTGTGTCTCACGGACCTGCAAAGGGAAAATTCAACATGGCTGTAGATGAGGCTATACAAAACGCCGTTAGGAGGGGTGAGGTTCTACCTACGCTGAGGTTCTATGAATGGGAGCCTGCTTGCCTATCTTTGGGGTATTTTCAGGATGTGGGGAAAGAAGTGGACGTGGCCTCACTTCATGAAGCAGGCGTTGATCTTGTTAGGCGTCCGACCGGTGGTAAAGCGGTACTACATGATGATGAGTTGACCTATAGCGTTGCAATACCTGAGCGCGATCTACCGGGAACGGTTCTAGAGACCTATAAGCTATTGTCGGAAGCTATTGTAAACGCCTTGCGTTCACTTGGAGTTCCGGCTGAGATGGTTTCTCTTGAACGCGGCGTTACGGCAAGAGATTCAAGATTTCAGCAGGCGGCATGTTTTTCGGCTCCCTCTTGGTATGAGGTGGTCGCTCAGGGGAAGAAGATTGTTGGTTCTGCTCAGGTGAGACGAGGAGGGATCATACTTCAACACGGGTCGATTCCGTTTTACATGGATGCTGCCCAAATGGTGAAGTTCTTCAAGACTTCCTCACAAGCTCACTCTCAGCGCTTGGAATCGATGCTTTCGAGAAAATCCGCAGGTATTTGTCAGGTCTGTCAAATGGACATCACACGCAAAGATCTTGAGTCTTCCCTGGTTTTGTCGTTTGCCAAGACCCTTGGTTGGGATATAGAGAAAGGCTATTTGACGAGAGATGAAATACAGGAATCGTTGGAGCTATCGCAGAACAAATATGGTCAACAATCTTGGACAATGACAAGGGGAAGACAGTCAGTCGACGCTGACTTGACATAAGAGAAATTGGGTTAGGGAGGATTTGCATATGTATGATGCAGTTGTCATAGGCGGAGGTCCGGGCGGGTATGTCGCGGCGATAAGGGGAGCACAACTAGGAGGCAAGATCGCTCTGGTTGAATCCAAACGAATTGGCGGAACGTGTCTAAACGTAGGATGTATACCGACCAAAGCTCTGGTTCATAGCGCTTCTACTTATCTAAAGGTTAAAGATAGCGAGAGGTACGGTGTAAGAAGCGAGGGAGTCAGCCTGGACATGGATCTCGTGATGGCGCACAAAGAAAACACCGTGGAACAGCTGGTTTCCGGTGTCGAGAGGTTGGTCAAAGGTAATAACGTTGATGTTATAAATGGGCGAGCTCAGATACTCTCGGCTGGTCAGGTAGAAGTCATTATGGCAGACGGTGCAAAGGAAGTCCTCGACACGAAAAACATCGTGATCGCTACGGGTTCCTCTCCTTTTAACCTGCCGTTTATGGTGGGGCAAACAATATCTTCTGATGAGATCCTTGATTTGGATTACGTACCTGAAAGACTGGCCATCATTGGCGGTGGGGTTATTGGTGTGGAATTTGCGTCCATTTTTGCTGCCTTCGGATCAGAAGTTACTATTATCGAACTTCTTCCTACGATCCTTCCCAACATGGATAAAGAAATATCACAGCGATTGTCTTTGATCCTGAAGAAGAGAGGCATATCGATAAATACCAGCACGCAAGTGTCTGAGGTGAGAGCCGAGGGTAACGAAAAAGTGATCATAGCTTCGGGCAAAGATGGTGCCAAGAAGGAATTCCGAGCTGACCTGGTATTATCTGCCGTTGGAAGGATTCCCAACTTTGGTGGTCTTGACCTGGCTTCGGTAGGGGTCAAGTACACTAAGAAGGGCATTGAGGTTAACGAGCGGATGTCGACCAACGTACCGGGAATTTGGGCAATAGGTGACGTGGTTGGGCGAACTCTGCTTGCTCATGGGGCGTCATTCGAGGGTATTGTGGCGATGGAGAACATTTTCGGACTTGAAAGAACAATGGATTATTCAGTGGTTCCTGCCTGTGTGTTTTCAATCCCGGAATGTGCGTCAGTAGGTCTTACCGAAAATGAGGCTCGAGAAAAGGGATTTGATGTTAAGGTTTCAAAGTTCCCTTTTAGTGCTAACGGCAAAGCTCTTTCTATGGGAGAAACAGACGGACTGGTCAAGATAGTTGGAGAGGCTCCGACGGGGAGGATCTTGGGGATGCACATCTTAGGTGCACATGCAGATGATCTTATCCACGAAGGTGCCCTTGCTATAAAGATGGGCCTTACCGCAAAGGATATAGCAGGCACTATTCACGCCCATCCAACGCTGTCTGAAGCGGTCATGGAAGCTGCTCACGGTATATCAGATTCTCCTATTCACCTCTTAACGGGGCGAACTAGGTAATGTGTTGCGTGCAAGAATAGAGGCTTTTGACGATTGAGAGAAAGGTGGCACTTAGAGTGAAACCACAACTGAGAAGAATTGACGATGTAGATCCTGAAATACGCAGGGTTCTTATGGATGAAGAAAAACGTCAAATGGACGTGATAGAACTTATTGCTTCGGAAAATCTTGTTTCCAGAGCAGTTCTTGAAGCGGCAGGTTCGGTTTTGACAAACAAGTACGCAGAAGGGTATCCCGGAAAGAGGTATTACGGTGGTTGTGAGGTAGTCGACGTAGCAGAGAATCTGGCTCGGGATCGCGCGAAGGAGATATTTGGTGCAGAACATGCCAATGTCCAACCCCACTCGGGAGCACAGGCCAATACCGCGGTGTATTTTGCTGTTCTCAAACCGGGAGACACTGTGCTGGGAATGAACCTGGCACATGGGGGACATCTGACACATGGAAGCCCAGTCAATATCTCAGGGCAGTATTACAATTTTGTGGCGTATGGCGTAGACCCACAGACAGAGACAATCGATTATGACCAGGTTAGGAGTGTTGCTTTGGAGCACAGGCCTAAACTCATCGTCGCGGGAGCCAGTGCGTACCCCAGGATTATAGATTTCAAGAGGTTTAGAGACATCGCTGATGAATGTGGTTCTCTTCTCATGGTGGATATGGCCCATATTGCGGGTCTGGTAGCAGCAGGTCTCCATCCGTCTCCTGTTCCTTACGCCCAGTTTGTGACCACGACAACTCACAAGACGCTAAGAGGGCCTAGAGGCGGGATGATACTCTGCACAGAGGAATGGGCTGCTGCAATTGACAAGGCTGTTTTCCCCGGTATACAGGGCGGACCTCTTATGCACATAATAGCTGCTAAGGCGGTTGCCTTTAAAGAAGCCTTAGAACCGTCTTTCAAGGATTATCAGAGCCAAGTTGTGAAGAACGCCAAGGCATTGGCTGAAGCTCTAAAGGGTTACGGGTTCAGGCTTGTATCCGGAGGAACTGACAATCATTTGATGCTGGTAGATCTCACGCCTAAAGGTGTAACCGGCAGGCAGGCTGAACAGTCACTCGATAAGGTAGGCATTACTGTGAA
>ERZ795047.227-NODE-227-length-73857-cov-6.538102_pt1 | contig 73857 bp, 63 predicted proteins | sample MGYA00375131_ERZ795047 | MGnify/ENA primary metagenome ERZ795047 (study PRJEB30176, sample SAMN05720228) | activated sludge metagenome | isolation source: Anaerobic digester | place: Japan | collected 2015-05-20 ... | reverse complement strand
AGGGAAGCCGTTGAGCTTGTCGTAAGCCGGGAAGGGCAGGACGTCGAGCTCCGGGATCTGGGGTCGGGACTCATTGGCGACAATACGTTCCCCGTCATGCCAAATTAATCCGCGGATGCGTTCGGGGTTTTCTCCTGCGGCCAGCTCGGTCAGGGTTTCTTCGCCTTCGCCGGGGATCAGAAAATCGAACTGCGGGTAGTCCGAAAGCAGTTTGCCTCCCAAGGCCGAGACGTGAACTCCGCCGCACACCGTGACGATTTGGGGAGATTGCTGTTTGATAAGCGCGGCGAGATCCGCGGCGTCGGGGAAGGATGACGTGGTGGCGGAAAAACCCACGATCATCGGCCGGTGGGCGAGAATGTCGCGTGTTTGCGTCTGCAGATCAAGCGGGGCGCCGGGTCCCAGAGCATCATAGACAATAACCTCCTGACCCGCGCGGAGCAGATAAGCGGCGATGGAAAGCAATCCCTGGGGAACCATCCGGTTGGCGATATCCGTGATATCGCGCTTTCCCGGAAACCAGTTGAATCCCCGCGGGTGAACCAAAACGATGCGTTTTCTTTCAGAGGATGCCATCATGGTTGTTTCGTGGCGCCGAAAATGGCGGCCTGTCTGCCGGAGACCTGAGCGTTGCGGTGAATAAAAAAGGCGCCGGGGATTTCCCGGAAAACGCGCGCGACGCCGAACGCCGCCGCGGTGGAATGAATCCCGCAGCAGGGAAGGTAATCGTCAATCGCCCATCCTTTCTGCTGCCAAAAATTGAGTTCATCGGCTTTGATGCGGAATCCGGGGAGAAAAATTTTCTTGAGGCTTCCACCGGACGGGCAATGGTCCTGAAAGACCGTGCGGGCGTTCTCCAGGAGAGATTCGGACCCGACTTTTCCATCGGCAAAATCCACGGCGAAAATATGTCCAAGTCCTCTTTTTTCGTTCCGGCCCAGCAAAAGCCAGGAACTGCCCTCGCCCATCGGCAAGGGGCGGGTACTGCGGCAGCAGAGATTCAGCCGTTCGCGGTATTCCTCCACCGTCGGCGTGAAAATGTCGCATCCGCCGACCAGCGCCAGATCAATGTCGCCGCACTCGAGATAGCTCTGCGCCAGCCACAGCGCAGATTCAAAAGATAATTCTTCCTGCGATACGGTGAGCACCGTTCCGGTCACGTTGCAGATTTTCGCCAGGACAAACGCGGCGGCGTTGCTCACGGAATTGGCAAACTGGTTGGGGCTGGGAAATCCGCCGCCGTGTTTGAAAACTTCCGTAATAAAGGGAAGAATCTCGTCAACGTTGCCCAAGCCGCTGGCCAGAAATATTCCGGTTCTTTTCCCCCTTAAATAATCCAGCGTGACGCTCTGGAGGCAGGTCAGCCCGCCGCAGGCGACCATTTTGATGAATCGTCCCGCGCGGCGCATCGGCTGTCCCATAACCTCATTGACCAGCTCGTCCACATTGAGCGGCAGTTCCTCTTCCTCCCACAGCGCGTGCCGGTTGGGTGTCAGCGACGGTCCGATGTAGCCGGCCGAGATGACCGGCATGGATGCATTGATCTTGATTGTTCTGGAATCGGATGACACCACGTTCACTCCTTGATCATCAGATAACTGGAGCACGTTCCGCCGAAGCCGAAAAACGTGAACAGATAAGCGCCGTTGCGGGCCGCGATGTTTTGCTGCAGGGGGGCGAACCCGATTTCCGGATCGGTTTGGGAAAAACCGAAGCTGCGGGGAATCACTCCTTCCTCGCAGCAGGAAAGCCAGAGGGCCGTTTCCACGGCGCCCGCGGCGCCCAGCGTATGACCAATAGCGCCCTTGAGGGACACCACCGGCGGGAGTTTTTCCCGAAAGCATTTCATCAGTCCCCGTCCTTCGGATAAATCGTTGTCGCGGGTTCCGGTGCCGTGCGCCTTGATGGCCACGACGTCATCGGCGGATACCCGCGCGGCGTTGAGAGAGTGCTGGACGACGTCGCTTACCGTCACGCCATCGATGCCCGCCGAGGTCATACTCTTGATGTCGTTGTACTGATGGCCGCCGCAGATCCGGTATTTCGAGGAAAAGGATTTTCCCCTGTCCAGAAGGATGACCCCCGCGCCTTCGCCGATCTGCATGCCCGCGCGCCTGACGCAGAATGGCCGGCACTGGTCGTAATCGAAAAGCAACAGGCTGGCGAATCCGTGCAGGGTCATGTTCAAAAGCGGCTCGAAGCCGACGATGACGGCGCGGCGGATTTTTCCCCTCCGGAGCAGGTCCGCGGCCACCACCAAAGCGTGCGAACTCGACACGCACGCCATGCTGAACGTCATTGCCATTCCCCGAATGCCGTATTGGCCCGCGATCAAATCCGCGACCTCGCCGGGACCGCGGTTGCGGCAGGAAATGGGCGGAGCGTCCTTGCCCGGATTTTTGCGCACCGATTCCGTGAATTCATATTCGTTGCGGATGAACAATCCGCCCGTCGTGCCGACGAACAGACTGGATTCCGCGATTTCGTCAGCCGACAGGCGGGCCATGGCGAAGGCTTCGTCCAGGGCGCTCCAGAGCATGGCCATGGCCTTGTCCAGCGGATTTCCGTTGTAGGCGACCTCGAAGGCCTTGAAGTCGCGGTTGACCAGATGGGACGAGACGCAGGCGCCGGCAGGCGCTACCTCTCCCGCGATCAGACGGCGCGCGGCCTCGGCGGCGCTCCAGCCCAGCGATGTCACCGCCCCCCAGCCGCGCACATAAATTTCCCCATCGTTCATCTTTTGACCTTCGGAGCGCTGATGATAAAGTCGGCCAGCGTGTTGAAATTCTGCATTGCCTTCGCCGCCGTCGAGGCGTTTTTCAATTCCACGCCGAACTGATATCGGATTTCCATGGCGATCTCCATGGCATCGAGGCTGTCCAGGATGAGCGGGCCGGGCCCGCCGATGAAAGGCACATCGGTGGGAACATCTTCCGCACTGACATCCGTAATTTCACAGGCGCTGATGACCAATTCCTTGAGTTTGAAAATGAGTTCCTCCCTGGAAGACACGTTCAGCTCGCGCAAGCTATTTTCTACATCCACTTCACTTTCCTCCCCGCGATATAAAAACAGACCGACGCGAAAAGCGTGAGCACGGCCAGTTTCGGTAAAATCGAACGCCAGGCGGCTTGGCGCATGAATACATCCAGGTACGCCTGGTGCGCCCAGTACATCGGCGAGAGCATCGCCAGCTTTTTCATGAAGACGGGCATGAGCGCCGTCGGCACCATGATTCCGCCGAAGACGGCCATCAGCACTGCGCCGGTGGCCGCCAGCGCCGAAGACTGCTCCGGCGCTTTTGCCGTCGCCGCCACCAGAACGCCGAATCCCGTGGACGCCGCCGCCACGACCAGCGTGATGGGCAGCAGATGCCAGGGATGCGAGCCCAGCGTAAAGGGGTACCGGATAAAAAAGGGCATGACGCCGATGCCCACCAGCAGCATTAAAGCAAATTGGACCAAATTAATCAAATAATAAGGAATGAGCTTGCCCAGAATGATGACATGAGCGCCGACGGGATAGGTAAAGAGCCTCTGCAGCGTGCCGTCGTTTTTTTCCCGCAAAAAACCGATGGACATTGGAATGGCGATGAAAAACATGGCGAAAATCGACCAGCCGGGAACGGCGTTTTGCAGCGGCCCGGGAAACGCCGTGTTTTTTTGGGTCTTCTCAACGATAAAGCGGGTCGTCATGGCTTCAATGTCGTCGATCCCCATGACCACTTCGGCGGTGAGGCTGGTCAGCAGTGCGCGCGTGGCGGCTTTGTAACCGGCGTCCAGCACCGGATCAAATTCCACTTCCACCGGCTTTAGTCCCTCATCGAATCCTTGCGGGATAACGATGACCGCGTGCGCCTTGCCGGACTCGAAGAGTTGGTCGTTTGAGTAACCCCGCGGGCGTTCGACCTGCTGGATCGACCGATGCGCGCTGAGCTTTTGTTCCAGGAGGTTGGATTTGGGGCCCCGGGCCTGATTTTCAAGCACCAGCATAATTTGCCTTCCGGTTAATTTGTCCAGGTACACGCCCTGCAGGGCGAGCGACAGGAAAAAAATCAGGGCGACCGGCATCAGGAACAAAAGCGGGACGGTCTGTTTCTCCCGCAACAGCACCAGCATCTCTTTTCTGATGAGTTCCTTGAGCTGCTTCAACATCGGATCAACCTTAAAAACGTCATCGGGCGTTTGACCTTCACGAATCGTCGCGAAGGCTTCGGCCCGTTTTTTCCAGAAAAAATTTTTCCAGGTCCGGAATGTCTTTCATGGCACCGGAAAAAATCACCTCTCCCCGGTCCAGCAGGGTGATGCTGGAGCACATGCGCTGGGCTTCATCCATGATGTGCGTGCATAAAACCGCGGCGACGCCCTGCGCGTTGAGCTTGCTCAGGGTCTCATAGATGTTGTTGCGGCTCTGCGGGTCCACTCCCACCGTCGGTTCATCCAGAAGCAGCAGGCGCGGCGAATGCAGCAGCGCCACGGCAAGGTTCAGACGGCGCAGCATGCCGCCGGAATACGTCGCCGTCCTTTTCTTCGCGTAGGGCAAAAGGCCGGTCGCTTCCAGAACTGCCATCGCGCGTTCCTTCAGGACGTCATCCGGCAGATTCGCCATGACGCCGAAGACACGGAGGTTTTCCCAGGCCGAAAGCGAGGCAAAAACCGAAACGGGCTGCGGGGCGTAGCCGATCGCCGATAAAGCGGCGGGGTCATCGGGTTTCCGTCCGTAAATTTTTATGTCGCCCCGGCCGCCGCGCAGCTGTCCGGTAATCAGCTTCATCAGAGTCGTTTTTCCCGCGCCGTTGGGTCCGACCAGCGCATGCATTTCACCGGCCTGCACCTGCATGGAAAAATCGCGCAGGGCCCAATCGGCGCCTTCTTTCGGCAGGGGGGCCTTTTGATGATAGGAGAAGGTGACGTGTGAAATTTCAAGCGCTTTCATGCTTTCAATGTCGGAATAACATCCCGCAGATTTTTGAAAAGTTCTTCTTCCCGTCCCGCGCAGTCCAGCATCAGGCTTCCCGCTTTGGCGAAGGTTTCTTCCCGCCCGCCTCTTTTCTTGATAATGCGGGCGGCCGTTACGGCAAATTCCCGCCAGATGTCACCGATGGCTGTCATATCTTCTGAGAGTCTGCGCAGATCCGCGGAAGCGAACAAATCGGCCGCTTCCTGCAGAAAGGCCGCATACATGTACCGGAACCCCGCGCCGCCCGTGCCGACCTCTTCCTGCATACGGACAATCATGCCCAGTTGACGGCAGGCTTCCTCAAAGCCGAGCATCCGGTCGAACTTGATGATTCGTTTTGCCAGATAGCGGATGCCGCGAATGCCGAGAAAAGGAGCGGGGATCTTGAGCATCATGTTGCAGGTATCCGTCACGCCCTTGATGCATGCCCTGCGCAGATCCGGATGGGGGTTGATAGAGATCGGGTAATACATGAATCCATGGGGCTCAAGGGGACCGCGTGCGAAACGCGCCCGGATCAGGTCGTCCGTCAGACAATCCACCGGTTTGTCCAAAACCGGGTCGCTGACGCGAAAGCCGTTTTCGATTTCCCGAAGCACAATGATGTTATGCCCGTTAAACTGAAAACGGAAGCGGTTGGGAAAATAAGACAGCCAGTAGATGTTGGTCGTCAGCCCGACAATTTGGCCGGAACGCAACACCCGGCGCAACTCATCCATTCCCTTCCGGGGATTGCGGTATTTTTTTGTAATAAATGCCCCCCCCCCAATCTTTTGGCGGTTTTGCGGAATACGGCGCCGGGCTGTGTCCGATACGTGCTGATGGGCAGGCCGACCCACTTGACGAACGGCAGGTGACCGAAGAAAATGCCGCTGCCGATGCCGAAGACCATCGGTTCGCTGATGTCCAATCCTTTGTCCCTGAATAAAGCCGCGGTGACGCCGGTTTCGCAATGGGCGGCGTGATGATGCACAAACGGTTTTCCGCCGGATGTTATTTCTGTTGCCGTCAATGAAAAATCCTTTCTTTGATTTACTCTTGGGGTACGGTCTTCAATTCCGCTACCGTAATCGCGAGCGCCTTTGCGTAACGCTGGAGCAGCGGGTCCCTGAGCCTGGCGAATATTTCGGGACGCAGGTGACGCTTGACCCGAAATACCGCGATGCCGGCGGTTTTTCCCAGGATCTGGGGGTTCATCTGCCTGCGCTCCATATGATAAGCCAGCGGACTTTTCCAGCCTGCCCGCACCGCCTGTCTGGTTTTTTCCAGATTGTCAGCCAGTTCCTGGACGGCCAGTCGGTTGATCAATTCCTCCTCGCGCCACCCGGTGCTGGGCACAATGACATATTTGCCTTCCTCATTGATTGCGTAACAGGCGCGTTTGACGCCTTCATAATAGTCAACCGTGTTGTCCTGTGGAACGTCGTTTACTTTCATAAATAGGATGTGCTGTCAAAAATTTTCTTTTTTTATACGCTATTATACTAAATTTTAAAAAGCTCAAAGAAGTTTTGAGCGCGATTGTTATAAATCTTTGATTTGATTATCTTAAAGAAAAGCGATTCAAAGAGATTCCCATCGAAAAGATATACCCGCCGACAAATCGTTGCCACTGATTCATCAGTATTTTGTACTGTATAGAAAACGGTTTTTGGCGTGTCAAGGAGATTTTGGCTGCAAGGATGTGGCATTGGCGGGAGGATGCGTGCCGACGCGGAAATCAACGAAAGACAGCTTGAGCGGCGTCGTTTTTTCGCTGCCGGCAAAACATTCGTCATGGCCTGGAAGCAGAAAAAACTCGGCGGCCCCCATTGAAAAATTCATGAAGTAATACTCCGCACGCCATGGCTGACGGTAGCCCATCTGGTTTTTTATGCGAATTTTAGCCAAAGCGGCCATGGTTTAAATGATGCCTGTTTGCCAGAGTGATGGAATTATGATACAGGGATCGACGTTTGGGCGCGTTGAAAATGCGGCGGCGGGGGTGCGTCCCTTCCAACAATCCATTTTTTTTGGCAAGAAAGCGTTTCATCTCCGGTGGCTGTTTCGATGGCAATGGCAAAAAAAAGAAAGCTGAAGATTCTGCTGGTCAATCCTCCCAACTGCGGCAGAAGCATTCCTGAAGAAAACTACGGCATCACTTCGCTCAGGCGGATTTTTAAGGGGGAACCCTTTAATTTGGAAGTTCTGGCCGGTCCGTTGCATGACCATGAGGTCATGATTCTGGATCTTAAATGCGAAACCGGAGACGCGTTGGGGATGGCCTTTCATCAATTTCAGCCAGATGTCGTAGGTTTTACCGCGTTGACCTGCGAAGCCAATACGGTTATCCGGATGGCCGAGCAAATCAAGGAAAACGGCACTGCTACCGTGGTTATCGGCGGCAACCACGCCACATATGATCCCGGCTATTTCAACCGTGTCGGGTTTGACTACATCGTGATGGGTTTGGGCAAGCAAAGCTTCCTTGAGCTGATGGATTGTCTCGCCCGCGGACAAGACGGTCAAGGCATTGCCGGGATTGCCAAAGTCTTTCCGGGCAGGCCTCTGCAATACCGGAAAAGGGATTACGGCGAGGCGGATTTAATGGATGAGATACCGCCCCGCTATGATTTGGTGTCCCGTTACCGGGATCAGTATTTTCTGGAGCATTTGGGCATGACGATGGGATTTGTCATAACCGCCTGCGGTTGTCCCCACCGCTGTTCTTTCTGCGCCATTCCGGAAATGACCGGGGGAAAGTATCTGAATCATTCCGTTCAAGCCGTGATCAGGGACATCGGGTTGTTGGGCGATGTTCCCTTCGTCAGAATGGTGGATGCCAATACGTTCGGCAACTTGGACCTCGCCCGCGATCTTTGCGAAAGAATCATGAACGCCGGCATCCGAAAAAAATTCTTCGCCGATGTGCGTGCCGACACCATTGCGAAAAATCCCGAGCTGATGCGGCAGTGGAAAGAGGCAGGCCTGTACGCGGTTGTTGTCGGTTTTGAGGACTTTCACGACGACCGTCTTGCGGATTACAATAAAAAATATCAGGGCAAGGTCATCGACAAAGCCATTGACATCCTGCACGATCTGGGCATAGTGATTGTCGGCGATTTTATCGCCTCGCCGGAATACGGGGAGCCGGACTTCAAGAAACTGGAAGACTTTATTCTGGCGCGTCGCATTCAAATTCCGGTCATATCCGTTTTGACACCGGTACCGGGAACGCCCCTGTATGAGCGCATGAAAAAGGACATTGTGGTCAGCGACCTGGATTACTATACTTTTACCAACGCCGTGACCAGGACAAAAATGCCGGAGGCGGAATTCTATCAGGCGTATGCCGATCTGGTGAGAAGACTGCACCGTCAGCCGTATCATCCCAATTGAGGTAGAGATATTTATGGAAGTTTACATCAACGATATCGCCGCTTTCTTGCCGAACGAGCCGGTGACCAATGACGAAATCGAACAGGTCCTCGGCACCATTCACAACATTCCTTCGCGCGTCAAGAACAGGATTCTCAAAAACAACGGCATTCAAAAACGCTACTACGCCATCGATCGTCAAACCGGGGAACTCAACTACACCAACGCGCAGCTTGCCGCCGAAGCCATCCGCAGGCTCAAACCCCATAAAGGGTTTTCGGTAAACGACATTCAATGTCTTTGCTGCGGGACGTCCATGCCGGATGTCCTGTTGCCGGGGCATGGCCTGATGGTTCAGGGGGAGCTCGGCCTTCCGGCCTGCGAAGCGATCACCACGGCGGGCATTTGCCTTTGCGGCATCACCGCCTTCAAGGCCGCCTATTCCAATGTTGCCCTGGGCTTGAGTGACAATGCCGTCGCCACGGGTTCCGAACTGGCTTCCTCTCTGATCCGGTCGAATTTTTTCGAGCATCTCAAGGGTGACCCCGATTTCAAGAACAGCCCGGTGCTGAATTTTGAATCGGATTTTCTGCGCTGGATGCTTTCCGATGCCGCAGGCGCCGTTTTCATGTCCGGCCGGAAAAATGAAAACGGCCGATCGCTGAAAGTGGAATGGGTCGAAATCGTGTCGTACGCCGGGCAAATGGAAACCTGCATGTATGCCGGCGCGCATAAGCAGGACGACGGAACAATCATCGGCTGGCGTCAGCTGAAATCGCTGGAAGAGGCGCTAGCCAAAAATTATTTCGCCCTGAAGCAGGATACGGAACTCCTCAACAGGGAGGTTGTCCGCTGCACGGTGACCCTGGGGCTTGCGAGGACGGCGGAGCGCAGAAAGTTGAAGCCCGAGGAAGTCAGCTGGTACCTTCCTCATTATTCATCAGAATTTTTCAGGGACAAGATCTATCAGGCGATGAAGGGCATAGGCTTTGAAATTCCTTACGACCGGTGGTTTACCAATCTGACTTACAAGGGCAATACGGGCTCCGCGTCCATTTACGTGATTCTGGAAGAACTTTTTCATTCTAACAAATTAAGGGAAGGCCAGAAGATTCTTTGCTTCATTCCGGAGAGCGGCCGTTTTTCTGTCGGTTATGTTCTGCTGACGGTTGTGTGACGACGCGCCCGTATTTTTCGAACCCGACAAGTCCGGAGCATTGAGGTTTCCTTGAGGCTGAACGCTCCTGTTTCAGGGGGAAGAATGTGCGGCTGGCCATGATATTTTCCGATGACCGGTCATGACCGGGGCGCAAAACCTGTCCGAGCTTTTTTTGTTGCCCAGTTTTCAAATGAGGCCGCGGATTCCGCAGTGGACGTGAGGTCCTTTCATGTCTTGATCACAGAGACGACATCCCGCAGATTTTTGAAAAGCTCTTCCTCCCTTGTCGCGCAGTCCAGCATCATCCCGCCCACCCGGTCGAACGTGTCTTCGCGCCGGGTTTTTCTCTGCTTGATGATGCGCACGGAAACCACGGCGAATTCCCGCCACCTGTCGCCGATGGCCGTCATGTCCATCGAGAGCTTGTGCAAATCGGGGGAGCCGAACCATTCCGAGGCTTCCTGGAGAAAAGCCGCGAAGAGGAAGCGGAAGCCCGCCCCGCCCGAGCCCATTTCCTCCTGCAGGCGCACGACGTGCGCCTGCTGCCGGCAGGCCTCCGTGTAGCCCAGCTCGTCGGGCCACCGGATGATTCTATTGGCCAGATAACGCATGCCCTTGACGCCGAAAATCGGATTGCCCCTTTTTGATTCCTTCCGAAAAATCAGGAACGTCGTCCTGCGGGACCTGATGCACTTTCATGGACAGCTTCTCTTTGCCAAGGCTTCGGTTTCGAACATTTTAATATAACAAAACCCCGAAAGCTCAAAGAAAAATTTACAAAACCGCTTTGGGGAGTTTCTTGCCGAGAAACGGTTCGAAGTGATGCCACTCGAGGGGATGCTCGCGCACAAACTGCGCGAGGTCATTCGCGTAGGCCTGAGCGGATTCCTGTAGCGCTCGTTTTCTATCGGCGCGGGAGGCGGCAACCACTTTTCGTCCCGGCGAAACCTTAATATGATACTTGCCGATTTTTTCCTGATAGACAAAAAAAGTCATCAGCGGCGCGCCGGTCATCAGCGCGAACAGATGCGGCGTATCCGGCAGTTTTACTTCATGGCCGAGAAAATTTACGGTAACAAAACTTTGCTTGCCCCAAAGACGGTCGCCGGTCATCGAGACAATGCCGCCCTCGCGCAGGAAATGGATTCCCTCAATCAAGGCGAAGGGCGATTGATCATCTTCCGGCGTCACGACCACACGGACGCCCCTGCGGGCCAGCGACTCCTTGGGGATGCGCTCGATCTGTTCTTTGCGTTTTGCGCCCAGGTAAAGCATGATCGGCAGACCCTGTTTGTTGAGCGTCCGCGCGGCCAGCTCCCAGTTGCCGATGTGCGACATCAGTAAGACAGCGCCGGTCTTGTTTTTTACCGCCTCTTCCAGATATTCCCAGCCCTCTCTGACATACTCAATGGCTTCTTCATCGAAGCGGATGAAGCGGTGAATATAGACATCGGTAAACTTGTGATACTGCTTCCAGACGCACCGCAGATGATAAAGAAAGCCGCGGTCCGGAAACAAAGCGCGGTAAAACCTGAAGCTGTCGGCCACGCGCAGGGGAAAGAGAAAAAAATAAGCGGTGGCGACAATCCATGCAAAAACCCGAAAAAACCAAAGCCCCAGCCGTCGGGACAGAAAGAGCAATATTTTGTAAGGCAGTTTTTTCATATTCAAAAAAAACGGTTATTCACGCCTGCTGGTTCAGTGACTCTTTGGAGCTTATCAAATCGTGTTTCATATTTCAAACCAGCGTGTTTTTCGAGATAATTATGTTCAAACAGAGGGGCTTCCGTCGACAAAGAGACTTCTGTTTTTCTTGTTGCTTGGCTTCCCGCCCAAGATGATTTTCCGGGAAATCTTTCTTCAAATGTTTTGATGCGGGGACGGGAGCACGCCAAGTCTAATCAGCTTTTTTCCCCACAAACCACTTTTCTTCGATTCCCCGGCAGTCCGATGCAAAGACATCGACGGCATAGCCGGCCCTTTGCATCAGATCTACAACGTCCCGTTCGGATCGGAAACAATGGGGAGTGCGGGTGACGGCCAGTCGGATCACTTCGATCCAGCGTCTCCAAGGGTTGGGTTTGCCCGATGGGATCGTTGTTCGCAAAACCAGCGTTCCGCCGGCGGTCAGTCTGTCGTAAATCCGACGCAGGGTTGTCCGGGCCTGTGGATCGTCGAGAAAATGCAGCATGTCCAGCATGAGAACGTAATCAACGTCTCCTTCAACTTGCGGCAGATCAGGGGCGCGCCCGACGATGACGGCGCCGCGACTGCCGATGACGCGGGAAGCGATCAGCACGCGCTCCTCATCGGGTTCAATGCCGAACACGTAAGCCTGCGGATAAATTTGCAGCAGCCATGCGGCGGGCACGCCGTAGCCGCCGCCGATATCCAGAATCCGGCGTGGATTTTTGACATACCGGTGCAGTTCTCTGAACATCGGATCAATCATCATTTTCATCCGCGCGAAGATGCGCGGGTAGGCGGGCAGATGCCGGTAGCGCAAAGCCGTCCGGCGCAAATGTTCGCGCGAGCCGGCTGTTGGTGGTTCCGCCGGAAATGGAACCGGCGCGAATATTTTTTCCATCAGCGCGGGCAGGATGAGAAAACTTCCAATGAACGAATAGAAGATGCCCAGAAGCGATACCATTCCGATGCTGCGCAGAAGCGCATGGCCGGCCAGGGTCAGGACGCCGAAACCAATGAGCGTGGTAAAGGCCGCCAGAAAAATCGCCAGCCGGATGTTCTGCATGGCGGGGGATTGGTTGTCGGGATGGCGCTGGTAGGTGCAGATGTAGTAAATGGCGTAATCAATGCCCATGCCCATGATGACCACCCAGAGCATGATGCCGGGGATGTCCACCGGATGACCGATGAGCTTCAGCGTGCCGAGCGTGGCGACAAGAGCGAAAGCAATCGGCGCGGCCGCGGCCAGCGTGAGCTGCCAGTCCAGAAAATACAACAAGATGACCAGCGCCAGGCCGACGCTGGTGATGAGCGCGATTTCCAGAAAAAGAGATTTGAGAAAATCGCCCAGCCGCCGGTTGAACAAATGCCCGTCGAAAGCGCGGGCCAGGCCGCTTTGCGAAATTTTTTTGAAAAAATCTACGGCGTTGTAATACCGGCCCGGCGACATGAGGCTCAGCTGTGTGAAACCTGAGGGGCCTTTGGCGATGCCCAGCATTTCGAAATATTTTTCCGGGATGTCGAATACGGCGGGCTGCTTCTGATGAATGATCTGCCAGAAAGCGGCGAAGGCCTCCGGTCTGAAGCCGTATTCCCGCGACGCGGCATCGAGGTCGCGCTTCAGCGTGGCGATGCGTTCCCTGTTCCAGAAAGCGCGCCAAGCGGCAAAATGACTGCGGGCCGTCTCCGGCGACGGGAACAGAACGGCAGGCAGAAAGACGGAGGATAATTTCCCCTGCCGCGCCTCCTCGTCCAAGAGGCTCATCAGCGCGTCATTTTTCTTCTGCAGCTGGGGCAAATTTTGCGCTTCCAGAAAAACATAGCTCTGTCCGGAGAAATCCCCCCACACGCTTTTCATCTTTTCGCCGAAACGGATGGTTTCTTCGCTCATGGAATTCATGGCGTTGAGATCTACATTGTAAATCGGTTTGGCGAAAAAAAGCATCACAACGCCGAAGGCCAGAGCGGCCGTCCATTTCCAGGTCGCCGGCGCGGCGATTTTATTGACGGCGTTTTTCAGATGGCGGTTGGTTTCTCGCGTTGCCGGCGGCATCGAAGGGACGGCTCTTGGCAGAAGCCAGTGGACGAAAAGCAGAACGAAAAGGGCGCCCAGTGCGGAAAAAACGCCGATTTCCGCAAGGATCTTAAAATCGCTGACCAGTAAAAGGAGAAAAGCGCCGATGGTGGTCAGGGCGGCGAGCAGTTCAGCCGACCAGATTTCCCGCGATACTTTTTGGCCGTCGGTGGCATGAGGCTGATCGAGAAAGAGCAGGTAGGTTATGCCGAGGTCAACCGTAAACGCCATGATCGCGCCTCCGAAACCGATGGCCAGAAGCGACAGGGCGTCGAAAAGCAAAGAGCAGACAAACAGCGCGGCAATCGCGCCGGCCATGGAAGGCAGAAGCGACGCAAGACCGACCAGCGGACGCGGAAAAACGACAATGAGCAGCAAAGCGATGCCAAGCGTGGTCAGCGTAATAGCCAGGCGGATGTCTTTTTTGGCGATGGTTTCGTTATCCAGGGCGACCCGGTAGGCACCGGCGGAACTCAGCCTGAAACAGTAGTCGGAACCGGTTTCCGCGTCGAGCTGATTCTGCAGATCCTCCAAAAGCCGGTTGATTTGCGCCGCCGTTTTCGTGTCGGTTCCCGAACCCCTGATGGTTGCAATGATTAAAAGATTTCTGCCGTCTTCGGAAATCAGATGTCCCCTGTAAAATTGCGCCTTGCCGGCGGGCAGCAGGGCGGCCATTCGGCTCAAGATGACGCCGGAAAAACCCAGAGGGTCTTTGGCCGTCATTTCGCTGCGGCCGATTCCTTCGAGTTGTTCGAGCGAGCGGCGATATTGCCGCAGAGCTTCTCGGATGTTTTCCGGTGTCAAAAGCGGGGCGATCTTGTGTTCCAGATCGTCGGCGGAAAGCAGCGACGGCAGATGATCTTGAACATGCTCGACGAGTTCGGGAAAGCTCTGCGCGTCATCGCTGATGCCGACTTTGGCAAACAAGCCGCTTTTGCCGAGCTTTTCAGAGAGTCTTTCCGCCGCGGCGATGAGTCGGTCGCGGTCGGGTGAGGACTGTTCAAGGTTGATGAATACCTTGTCCTGCGTCGGCAGGCGCTTGATAATCTTGCGGGCGTCGGCCAGCACCGGGTCGTCGTGGGGCAGCGACTCCAGAATATCCGTTTCGATTTTCAGATTCCTGGATTCCCAGATAAAAAGCGCCGACATAATCAGGAGGACCGCCAGAACAATCGGCCATCTTATCGGATATTTGCGCAAAGATATGAAGACCCGTGAAATCATGAATTTATATGAAGATCGCTGATTTTCTAAACCACATTTTCCGGGCAGTGGCAAGATAAAAAGCCGCGTGGAAAATAGAAGATTAGAGGATTGAGGGGCTGAAGATTTTTTTATAGACGTTTCTTTGTTGGAAAGATGCGCGTGAAGATCAGCCGGGTGAAGGTGAGGGAGTTGCGCAGGAAATCCACACAAGGACGGAAGTGGGAAATTCTTCCCCCCTCCGGATTGTAATGGACACGCACGGGGGCTTCCGTAACCGGCATGCCGCTTCTTTTGGCCTGTACCAGGACTTCGACTTCAAATTCGAAGCGCCGGGCCCGGGTTTTCAGATTCAGAACCTCGGGCAGGGGATAGATCCGAAAACCGCTTTGCGAATCGGAAACAGCGGGACCTCCGGAGGCGCGCACCCAGAAGTTGGAAAATTTTCTGCCGAATCTGCTGGTCCAGGGAATCCGCTCGCCTGCCCTGTAGATTCTCGTGCCCACGACAATCGGCCGTGCGTTTTGCGGAATGGCGGCGATAAGATTTCCGGCGTCGCGGGGGTCGTGCTGTCCGTCGGCGTCCAGGGTGATCGCCCAGTCGGCCACAGCCGTGGTGGCGGCAAAACCGGTGAGCAGGGCCGCGCCCTTTCCCCGGTTCTTTTCATGTCGCAGGATTTGAACGCCTTGAAGATCTTTGATTCTGTCACAAGAGCCGTCGGTGGAGCCGTCGTCCACCACAAAAACCGGATAGCCCGCCGCTTGGGCTTTTCGGACAACTCCTGCGACGGTTCCCGCGTGATTGTAGAGCGGAATCACGAAAGCGAATCGTTTTTTCTCGCGTGGAGCGGTCACGGGTCTTTCCCACCATTTGCAGTGATGTCGGGCAAAAACGCCACCGCCCATGTTCCCGGACCCATGTGCGCGCCGGAGGTCAGCGAAAGCGGCTGAATGATCAACTCCGCATCGGGGTAGCGTTCGACGACCATCGGCCGGACGGTTTTCTCCACCCATTGGCGGTTGTCGGAGTACTCCAACATGATCAGGGCGCGGGAACTATTTCGCAGGCCGGCGGCGAGTTTCTCCAGGGCCATTTTGATCTGATCTTTCTGATTTCTGACCACGCCGACTTTTTTTGCGCCTTCCGGCTGGGGGGAGATGACGGGTTTCATATGCAGCATGTCTCCGAAAAAAGCACTGGTTTTGGAAAGTCTGCCGCCTGCCGCCAGAAACTGTAATTTATCGAGGAACACGTATTCCTCGCAGGTTTTGATGGCCTTTTGAGCATAAATCACGGTCTTTTGCATGTCATTTGTTTCGGCCAGGCAACGCGCCGCGGCCAGTACGATGAGCCCCAGTCTGCCGGAGGCCGCGCCGGTGTCCAGCACGATCAGGCGGTTTTCGGGATCGTGTTGTTTTTTCCACTGCATGACGGTTTCGTAATTTCCGGTGAAAACCGAACCCACGCAAAGATAAAGAACTTTTTCAAAGCGCTCCAGAGAGCTTTCGTAAAACTGATGCCGTTCATAGACGGAGGCCTGCGATGTCGACACCCTGACTCCTTCATGCATCGCCGGATAGAGTTCCTCCGCCCGGAAAAAAGTTTCCGGCAGACACTTCTCGCCGATCGTCAGATAACTGTTCAGCAGCGTAAAGCCGTAATGTTTGGCGTCCTGAAGCGTCAGCGATCCGGCCGCGTCCGTCATGATATGCAGGGAGCCGGTTCCGCTTTTGCGAAAATCCTCGATTTGAGCGGCGAGATTGTCATCCTCCCATTGGAGCACCCTGCCCACGCCGGCGATTTGCGACAGTACCTGTTCCTTGTTGCGGGTATGCAGATGAATTTTGTAGAGATCGCCTTCGGGCAGGATGATGACTTCTTCCTGGGCGGACGTGATGGCTTTCAGTTTCTCGGTTGAATCGCCGGAAGCCCTGACCACCAGATCGACGCAATAACCGGATTCCGAGATTTCCCGAAAGGCGGGAGCAATGGTCAGACGATCCCGGAATGTCTCCGTGACCGGGCGGCAGGCGTCGGGCATGCCTGCAAAGGTGTAAAAAAAACCTTCGAAGAAAATGTACATGCCCAGAGCGCCGGCATCCACAACTCCGGCGTCCCGCAGGCGCGGCAACTGGTCGTAGGTGTCATAAACGGCCTTTTGCAATGAAGCGATGACGGTGCGGATAACCTGCCGGTCCGGGATCTCGGTTTGCGGCAGCGCCTCGGCCAGCGCGTCGAAGACGCTCAACATGGTGCCCGGACGCGGGTTATTGAGCGATTTCCAGGCTTTTTCTTTTCCCGCGGCGGCGCAGCGGGACAGGTCAACGGCGTTTTCCACCGCGCAGAAGGCCGAGAAAAACTGCGAGGCGATGTTGCCCGAGTTGCCGCGCGCCGACATCAGCAGCTGGCGGATGAGCGTCTCGCGGGGTTGGCCGACGTTGCGCAGAGGGAAGAGACTGACGGAGAGATTCCTTCCCGTGTCGCCGTCGGCGACGGGAAAGACATTGATGGAATCCAGCAGCTCCGCCCTGGCCGTGAGCCTTTCGAGGCCGGCGATGAAGGATTTTTTCAGGACGTCTTCCATTTAAAAACCAAAGGCGCGGCGGATTTCTTCGGGGACGCTGAAGAGGGTTTCCATTTCGGGCACCTTCACCGTAACCTGTTCGGTCCGGCCGCGGGTGCATACTCGGCCGTCATCGGTGCGGCGGATTTCGAAGTCAACGACGATCTTGACGCGCGCATCCACAATCGTCGCCTTGCAGACGATTTCATCGCGGTGGCGCAGCGGCAGGATGTGTTTGGTGGTTGTTTTGATGATGGGGAAAATCAGCTGCTGCTTTTCAAAGAACGTATGGAGGTCGATGCCGTTGCTTTCGAAAAGCGCCGCGCGCGCGATTTCAAAATAGTTCAGGTAATTGGCGTGCCAGACAATCTGCATCGGGTCCAGGTCGAAGAAGGGCACGCGGATTTTCACTTCGTGGCTTCTGGCGTTTTCGTTCATGGTTTCATCTCAAAAAAATCGGAATATTTGATGGCTTCACGGAGTTTCTCAATATCGGCGTCCATCGGGCGGTCATCCAGCACGGGCGCTGAAACCAGCCTGATTTTTTTCATCATCCCCGCGAGGGCGGGCCGCGCTTCAATGTTGCCGCGGATATCGCACGCCTGGGCCGCCGCCAGAAGATGAATGGCGACAACTCTTTCCGTCAGGGTGCAGACGCGTTCGGCGTCGCGCGCCGCGATGGTGCCCATGCTGACCTTGTCCTGATTGTGCGATTCCGTCGAGCGCGAAAAGGACGCTGCGGGCATCGTGGCCTTGAGCGCTTCCGCGGCCAGCGCGGAGGAGGCAATGGACATTGCCTTGAATCCGTGGCGGAGGCCTTTTTCCGTGCCGGGTTTGCGCACCAGATCGCCGGGCAATCCCCTGTTCAGATTCGGCGTGACCAGGAGCATGATCTGACGGTCGCACATGTCGGCTAATGAGGCCAGCGCCGCCTTGAGTCCGTCCATGGCGAAGGCGATGTGACCGCCGTAGAAATTACCGCCCATCAGCACTTCGCCGGTTGCGGGATCGAAAATGGGATTGTCGTTGGAGCTGTTGGCTTCCGTCTCCACCCAATTTTTTATCCACTGCAGGCTATCGTACAAAACACCGGCGACCTGAGGCGCGCAACGCAGCGAATAAGGATCCTGCAGGGATTCAAGATGGTCGTCTTCCAGCTGCCTTGCCGGGACGTTCGCTTTCAGGAGGCGGGAGAGACGATTGGCGACAAAGACCTGGCCGGGAAAAGGTTTGGCTTCCGAAATGACTGGATGGTAGTGTCTTGCGTTGCCTTTCAGGGCGTGAATGGAAAGCGCCGTGGCGGAAGTCGCGGCGGAGAGAATCCGCCAGGCCCTTTCGACGGCCAGCACGGCGATGCCTGTCATGGTGGACGTGCCGTTGACCATGGCCAGCGGTTCTTTCGGAAGAAATCTGTAGGGCTTGACGCCCGCTTTTTTCAAAGCCCCGGCGGCAGGCATGATTTTGCCCTGGTAGAAAACCTCGCGTTCACCCATCAGGCAGGCGCCGATGTAGGACATGGGCGTCAGGTCGCCGGAGGCGCCCACGGAACCCTCGGCGGGCACCACGGGTGTGATGCCGTGGTTCAGGAACTCCGCCAGTTTTTCAAGCAGCGCAACGGAGACGCCGGAGTAACCCCGCGCCAGGCAGATGATGCGGCAGAGCATGGCCGCCCGAGTTTCTTCGATGCCGATGGGTTCTCCGGTGCCGCAGCCGTGGAAGCGCAGAATGTTGACGCCGTTTTTGAGCGCCACCTCCATCGGCATGCGTTTGCCGCAGGATTTTCCGTAGCCGGTGGTCACGCCGTAGACCGGAACGCCCTTGCGCAGGGCGTTCATCAGGTGATTCTGCGTCTTGTGCATGTGCCGGATGAATTTGTGCGTCGCACTGATGCGCACGGGAACGCCATAGCGGGCCGCGGCGATGATATCATCGAAACAGACAGGACTGCCGTCAATCACAACGGCCGACTTGTTTTTCCTCATGGCCTGAATGTCCTTTCCTGGGGTACCGGTTTGCGGACGCGCGGCCTGTAGGTGCCGTCCGCTTTTTCCTTGTCCATGACTTTTTTGAGCAGTTTGAACATTTTGTAATTTTGAGGTTCTTCCTCGTAAAATTTATCCCAGCAGTAATAATACATTTCCTGCAATTTTTCCGGTGTCATCAATTTCGGCCGGAAAACGACCTTTCCGCAGGTATAGTCATTCCAGTCGTAGGAAAAGATTCTCCCGGCACTGTGCAGATCATCAAACGTTTTGGTGTGTGGAAACGGCGTCAAAATCGTGAATTCCGCCATATCCAGTTCAATCTCCAGCAAAAAATCGACCAGTTTCTTGATGTAATTTTCGTCGTGATAGTCCAGACCCAGGAGAATGCTGCCTTCCACGGCGATACCGAAATCGTGATACCGTTTGACGCGGTTGCGGATGTAATCGGACGTGTCGAAAATGGTCTGGTAAACAAACCAGGCGCCGGCCCGCGCCGCCAAATCGAGGACCTCGTCGTCCTTTTCGATGGGATGGCAGCACCAGTTTTTCTTCAGCGGAATCATTTCTTTGAAAAGCTGTAGTTCCCATTGCTTGTCCTGCGCCAGCGAATTGTCCACCAAAAAGAGCCGGGTGTTGTCGATGCCGGCCATTTCCTCGATGACCTTGTCGAAGGGCCGGGGACGGAAATTTTTCCCGCCCAAAAATCTCACGGCGCAGGGATAACAATTGAAGCGGCAGCCGCGGGAGGCGTGCACCAGGTCGACCATCTGAATGCCTCGGTAATTGTAGGCGTCGCGGTTCAGAATGGACCGCCGCGCCGAACCGACGCTGTCAATCGGCGGGAAATTCTGCATGTAGTCGTAAACTTTCCGGAGCCTGCCGTTTTTGAAATCCTCGAAGACCTGTTCCATCCGGCCTTCGGTTTCGCCGAGAAAAACACTGTCAGCGTGCTTTTGCATCTCTTCGGCGTGAAGCATGGTGGCAATGCCGCCGCAGATGACTTGTACGCCTTTTTCCCGAAAGATGTCGGCGATTTCCCAGGCACGTTTGACCTGCGCGGTCAGCATGACGGAAATACCGACAAAATCCACAGGCTCGTTAAAATCGATGTCCTCAATGTTTTCATCGGTAAACTGCACCTGCACGTCGCCGGGCAACGTGGCAGCAAAAACAACCGGCCCGTGCGGCGGCAGGATAAAGGGTGTCTGACGGTCGAGCTTTTCCCATTTCGGGTAAATCAGTTTGAATTTCATAGATATAGTCTTTCAACGATTTGCTGGTTTACAGAACAGGCGTTGTTTACACCATTTTCCGCCTGTCGCCAATAAAAAATTTTTGCTGGCTTTTCATTTGAAACGAGCGGAGAACAGGGACGTTTCGCATCCGAAATCCGCTGGAAACTGAATTTCCGCGCAAGCTCGGATGGCTTTTTAAATCACAAAGAATTTTTGGAAGGCGGCCGGGACGCTTCGGAGAAGCCTTTCACCTCCGCGCGCTCAAACGGCAAATAACCTATCTGCCGAAAATCAGGTAGCAGTAGGTTCCGCCGAAGGAAATTCCGGCCAGCGCGGCATGGGTCATCGCGACGTCTATCTCTTTGCGCTCCTGGACAAAAGAAAGTCCCGAAAGGGGAGTGGCCAGTCCCGCTGACGGCGGCAGGCTGTTTTTTTCCATGGCCAGCGCCAGCGCGCAGGCTCTGATGCCTCCGGATGAAAAACTTTCCCCTGTGGCGCCTTTGACGGCCGTGATCCAGGGCGCCGGGCTTGTGCCGGCAAATAAATCTTCATAGGCCCGGGCTTCGGTTGCATCCAAAATTTTGTCGCCGTTGGCAACGGCAAAGATTGCCTGAATGTCGCCGGCGGACAAGGAGGCGTTGTCCAGCGCTCGCTGCAGCGTTTTTTTGATGCCTGACGGCTCGGCCGGCCAGGCGGTCGGCGGGGTGGGCGACGAACCCATGCCCGCACCTTTGACTTCGCAATAGGGAGCGCGTCCTCTGGCCAGGGCCGATTGGAGGCTCTCCAGCAGCACAAGACCGCTGCCTTCTCCGGCGATGGTGCCGTTGCGCCTCTCATCGAAGGGCCGGCACGACTCTTCTTCACCGTTTTGAGGCGACAGCGCCCGGAATTTGGTCAGCGACTCATAGTAGAATTTCGACAGGATATCCGCGCCGCCTGCCAGCAGATAATCGGCCGTGCCGCGCCGTATTTCCGCCGCCGCGTAGGCGATGGCCGTTTCCGCGGAAACGGCAAAATGCGTCACGGTGGTGTTGACGCCGCGGAATCCCAGTTCAATGGAGGCGTGTCCGGCCGGAGCGTTCATGACGATGTTGGGCACCAGGATGGGATTGACCGAAGCGGGGCCCTGAGTCAACAAGGTCCCCGAAAACTGGGCGGTCACATCGGTCGCGCCGAATGCCGTTCCCAGGACAATGCCGACGCGGTCGCGGTTGTCCGGCGTGATTTCCAGCCCTGCGTCCTGCAGCGCGAGCCGTGCGGCGGCGGCCGTGAAAAGAGATGTTTTGTCCATGCGGCGCAGATTCTTGACGGAGACAAAGTCGCGGGGATGGAAATCGGTCACTTCCGCGCCCAGATGAGAGGAAAAGGACGTCGTGTCAAAAGACCGGACGGGTGCGATGCCGGTTTTGCCGGAAAAAAGATTCGCCGCGAATTCCTCCTTGCCCACTCCCAGCGGCGTGACCATGCCGATGCCGGTCACCACGACGCGTCTGGCGGGGTCTCTGTGGCGATTTTCATGCATTGGCCGCACCCCTTTCGGAATATTTGCCGAAGATGACCGTCGTGTTGTTGCCGCCGAAGGCGAACGAATTGGAAAGAACGGCACGCAAAGTCGCCCGTCTCGCGCCGGTGGTGACGTAATCCAGATCGCAGGCGGGGTCGGGTTCCTGATAGTTGATGGTCGGCGGGACCAAGCCGTCGCGCAGGGCCAGCACCGAAACGATGCCTTCCAGCGCTCCCGCGGCGCCGAGCGTGTGCGCGTGCATGGACTTGGTGGAACTCACCGGAATGGTGTAGGCGCGCCGCCCGAACACTGCCTTGATGGCTTTCGTTTCCATCGGGTCGTTGACCGGCGTGGCCGTGCCGTGCGCGTTGATGTAATCAATGTCGTCGGGAGAAAGACCGCTGTCCTTCAGTGCCGCCTGCATGGAACGGACAGCACCGGACGCCTGTTCATCGGGGGCGGTCATGTGATACGAATCACAGGTGATGCCGTAGCCGAGAATCTCTCCGTGGATTTTCGCGCCGCGGGCAAGGGCATGTTGAAGTTCCTCCAACACCATTACGGCGGCCGCTTCGCCGAGCGAAAGACCGTCCCGGTTTTTGTCGAACGGACGACAGAAATCGGCCGCGACGGACTTCAGGGCGTTGAAGGCGGCGAAGGTGGTCCGGCACATGGGTTCCACGCCACCGGCAAGAACCAGGGATGTGTGACCGTTCAAAATCAGATCCCGGGCGTAGCCCAGCGCCGTACCGCCGCCGGAGCAGGCGGTCATGAACGTCGCTTTGGGACCCCCGAAATGAAAAGCCGAGGCAATGCGATCGGCGGAAGAAGCGCAAAAGAGAGAGGAAAGCGTTGAAAATTTGACTCCCCTGCCCGTTGTCAGCAGTCTGCCGTAAAAATCCTCCGCTTCCAAAAGGCCGCCGGCACCTCCGCCGATCACCACGCCGATTTCATCTTTTGCTTCCTCGGGCGGCGGGTAAAGTCCGGCGTCGCGCAAAGCCTCCAGAGCCGCGGCGAACGAAAGCATGTCCGCCCGCGACATTCTTTTGACGGAGAATTCGCGCGGGATGTAACCACGGGCGCTGACATGCTTTATCTGTCCGCCGGTGTGCGAACGGAATCCGGTGGTGTCGAAAAGATCAATCCTGCTGATGCCGCACCGCCCTTCCCGCAATGCCCGAGCAAAGTCCGGAACATTGTCGGCCATTGCGTTGATCGTTCCCAGTCCGGTGATAACAATCCGTTTTTTCACTTCCCTCCCTTAATTCGTGTAATGCGCCGATGAAGGTTTTCCATCAGGTTGCAGAAATTTAAATGGGCGTCGGGGAAAAGTCAAACAAATATTCCATCCGAAAAATACTTCGCCCGCCGGGCCATTTTTATTGACAGGACGCGGTGGGCTTTCTATAATTTCCCTATATCGAATCAATTTCCGCATGAGTGCTTGTTTGCAATCATCAACCAAACAGGAGGGGGTCATGGCGATTCAGGAAAGCAAGCTGGAGGTGGGGGGCGGCGTTGAGCTTTTTGTAGCGAAGCATGTCGTTGATCATCCCCGATGCGTTGTTGTCATTGTTCACGGCCTTTGCGAGCATTCCGGGCGTTATCTTGCTGTTGCGGCAGGATTCAACGCGTTCGGCTATGCGGTGTACCGCTTCGACAATCGCGGACACGGACGCTCCGTCGGGGAAAGAGGTCACGTCAACGATTTCAACGAGTTTATTGACGATGCCGAAAAAGTCGTTGCTTGGGTGAAAAAGGAAAACCCCGGCTTGCCGGTTTTTATGCTGGGGCACAGCATGGGCGGCTTCATCGCGGCTGCCCACGCCGTGAAATATCCCGGCCGTTTGTCCGGCCAGGTTTTGTCGGGGGCCGCCTCCGGCATCCAGCCCATGCTGGCGGGATTGGAAGGCGTTGATTTCAGCGCCAAGGCCCGGGAACCCATTGCGAATGCCCTGGTGGAGATGGTGTCCCGGGATCCCCAGGTTGTTTCGGCCTATAGGGATGACCCGCTCAATCTCAAAGAATTTTCCACACAGCTGATGAGCGAGGTGCTGATCCGCGGCGCGCGCTGGCTGATGAACCATTATGCCGCCTACACCTGTCCTTGCCTGATTCTTCACGGCGGGGCGGATCAAATTGTCACGCCGGAGACGTCCAGAACTTTTTACGAAAACATTGCGTCGGCGGACAAGGAATTGAAAATTTACGACGGTCTTTACCACGAAATCCTCAATGAGCCGGAAAAAGATACCGTGATGGAAGACATTCGCCGGTGGCTGGAAAAACGGATCTGAAGCTGGTTCCCCGCCTTTTTTGTTTGCCCGCGGTAACCGTGTGACGGGTGAGCCTTCTGTCGGACCGGCAAACATTGAAACCGGCACCGTCGGGTAAATATTTTCTTGACAAAATATGAAAACAGTTTCATCATTCGCGAACCCAAAACCCATGCCAATAAAGGTGCCGTCATGATGAATCAGGTTCTGCGTGTACTCATGATTGACGATTCGGAGGATGACGTGTTGATCATTGTCCGCAAGCTCAAAAGCGAAGAGTGCGACCTGAGCTATGAGAGAGTGGACGACGCCCTTTCCATGAAAAAAGCCATTCAGGAAAAATCCTGGGATATCATCCTTTGTGATTATAACATGCCGCGTTTCAGCGTCCAGGCGGCCATTTCTGTTTTGCAACAGGAGAAGGTGGATGTGCCGCTGATCGTTGTAACCGGCACGTCCGGTGAAGACGTGATCGCGCAATGCATGCGCTGGGGCGCCAGGGACTTCATTGAGAAAAGTCATCTGGAGCGTCTTTATCCGGCCATGCTCAGGGAACGGGAAGTAATGGAAATCAGGAAAAAATGTGTCTGGCTGGAACATGAGCTGCAACAAACCATCGAAAACGTTCAAGGCACTTTTCATTCCATTTTGCAGATTATGGTGGCTGCCGTGGAGGCAAGAGATCCTTTTACCGTCGGGCATCAACTTCGCGCCGCCGACCTGGCCTTTGCCATTGCCTCCGAGATGGGATTGGCGCAGGAAAAGATGGAGACTTTGAAGCTGGCGGCGTCTCTTCATGATATTGGGAAAATGACAGCCCCCCTGGAAGTGTTGGCCAAGCCGTCGAAACTTACGGATATCGAATTTTCGCTGATTAAGGAACATGCCTCGAACGGCTTTAAAATTCTCAAGGCCGTTGATTCTCCGTGGCCGCTGGCCGAAATTATTCATCAGCATCATGAGCGCGTCAACGGGTCCGGATATCCCGAAAACCTGCGGGGGGAAGAAATTCTTTTGGAAGCGCGCATTCTGGCTGTTTCCGATGTTGTCGAATCCATGACGTCCAACCGTTCTTACCGCCCGGCACCCGGCATTGGAGCCGCTCTTGAAGAAATCAGGAACAACAAGGGAATCCTCTATGACGCCGTGGTTGTCGACGCATGTCTGCAATTGTTTGAAGTCCGAGGATATCGTTTTTCCTGACGAAAAGCTTCTGAAGAATCGGTTGGTTATCCAAAGCAACATTTCTGACGACGGATGTCATCTCCCAACAAGAAGACTTCGTCGGGTTCCGGCTAAATTTTTTACTAATCCCATTGAGATTCTTTGAGATTTATAGTACTTTCATCCCAAAGGAAGAATCGTTCTGTAACGGGGGGGGGACGAGGAAAATGAAAGAAGATGCGAAGAAGAAAACAATTAAAGATAAGGGACAGAAAAATGCAGAACGAAACATTCCTGAAGAGAAAAGAAAAAACGAAAGGCTCAAAGAGCAGCATGATGTAACGATTACCATTGTTTCCGACAATGAAAAATTGTCCAAAATGAAAAAATTCTACCATTTGAGCAAGGATCTTTCCGGCTCTGGCGTGAAGCTTTCCGGGGATATGTTTTTGCCTGTGGACACGACGGTGAAAATGGAATTGAAACTGGAAAATCTTCATCAAAAGATCATTGCGTTGGGCAGGGTAAAGTGGATTAAAACGATCGTGGAAGATGTATCTTATGAGGCCGGGGTGGAATTTGTTGACACATCCGAGGAAACCATTCGAAAAATAGAAGACTACATTTCATGGAAACAGCAGTACAAAAGCCTCAACCCCATCGGTATGCCCTTTTGGGTTTTCGCGAAATTCAATAAAACCAAATAAGTTCGAAAAGTCCTGGGTCGGAAATTTCGGACAAACCCATGCCCGCCCGCAGGGAAAGAGCTTTTGATTTTTTATTTAGTTTGTTGAACGTTTCTTTAAAAAATTTTGCGGTCAGAAAAGAAAAAATCTTTTTTTGGCCACGCCTTGTCTTGGAAAACTCATTTCATTCCGGGCAGTTGAAGAATAGTTAATCTTTGCCGTGAATCTGGCACGATAATTTCATTTACATAAAGTCAAATAAAACAATACCCCGAAAGGAGGTAACAGATCATGAAAAAAACAATAGGAACAATGACAGTGGCGGCGGCGGTGGTTCTCTTCACGGCGACTTTCGGATTCGCTGAATACGCGGCTGCGGGTGCGGCGAATTTTCCGTATTTTCAGTTGGGCGGGCTGATTCTCGGCGGATTGATTCTGATGGCTCTGAAAAGAAAATATGAAAAAATGTATGTAACGGAAATGGTTGGCGCTTTTGCCCTTTACACCATGCTCATGGCCCTGTTCACCAATCCGGTCATTGAAGCGGTCAGAAACATCGTGGCGTAAAATAAGGATTTAAGGTTCGAAAAAAATACAAATAACCGCTGTCCGTAAAATCATGATCTGTTATGTGGCGGTTGCCCCCTTGAGGTGAAGGCCTCAAGGGGGCTTTTATTTGGTTGACATGAATCATCGTCGATTTTATACTTTTTTGCGTGATCAAGATTCCTGAAACCAGCACCCGTTAAGCAGGTCATTTTCGTTACTGAATCCATTATTCATCAAGGAGGGCTTTATGATGTTGGATGAATTAATCAAGGACGTTCAGAAGTCTTTGTTTGTTTCGCCACGTTCGGCTTCCCAGTATATTCTCAAAAAAGAATCCCTCATGGAATATGTCAACACTACCGTTCTGTCGCATCCGCAGATCGTTCATCTGATTGGTGGAAATACTTTTTCTATGGTGCGCGATAATCACAGCAATCATTGGGGTTTTATGGCGAATGTATTTCAATTTAACAGCTATGAGATGCTGGTGAGGATGGTCCCCTGGGTTTATCGCACCTATCGCGCGCACGGTTTTTCTTTTGATTATTTTCCCCTGGAGCTCGAAACATGGAAGCAAGCCGTCGGCAAATTTCTCGATGCTTCCTCTGCCGATGAAATCATTACCGTTTATGACTGGATGTTGAGGAATCATGGAAAGATGATTTCGCTTTCTGAAGCGCCGTCTGATGCCACGGACCGCTATCCCCGCTTGGCAAAAGATCGGAAAGTTTTTCTCTCACATTTGCTGGCCGCCGATTTCAGGAAATGTCTTTCGATGGCGAACGAAATACTTCAGCAGGAAAACGGACAGGAATTGCTTTATCTGGGGCTGATACAACCTGTAATGGCTGAAATCGGCCGTCTCTGGGAGCAAGACGAAATCAGTGTTGCCGAAGAACATCTGGCGACATCCGTCGTGGGAAGAATTCTTGCAGGCGTCTATAATCAATGGCCCATGCCGAAACAACCATCGAGGGGCAAAGCGGTCGTTACTTCCGCGCCGAATGAATTTCATGAGTTGGGCGGGAGAATGCTGTCGGATATCCTGGAGGCTGACGGATGGGATGTTCTTTTTCTTGGCGCCAACACGCCGGCGGTGGAACTGATGAAGATTCTACGGAAAACCAAACCGCGTTTCCTCGCGATATCGCTTACCATGCCGTTTAATGTCGATAAGGTGGCGGCGATTATTGCGACAGTGAAAGAATCAGCGGATTTGTCCCAAACAAAAATCATTGTCGGCGGACCGGCCTTTCATTGGGATGCCGACTTGTGGCGGCGCATCGACGCTGACGCTTGGGCGGAGGATCCGCACGCCGCTCTCAAACAGGTGAATCAATGGTAAAGCAAAACGATCCGGTCGATAATCTTCATCAGGTGTTTTTCAGTCATCCGGAAGTTTTTTATCACTATCTTCTGTCCATCGGCAGGATAGCCGTAATCCTGATCGATAAAGAGGGTAAAATTCTGGACTGTAACCGGTTTTTCATGGATAATCTTTTACTGGAAGAGAAACCCACCGGTCAATTACTCAATGGTTTCCTCGATGAAGGTCTTTTGATAAATCATGAAAATTCAGCTCCTGATTTTCAAAGCATCAGGCTTTCGTTTTCTTTGAATCAATGCCGGGAACAGACTCTTTCCGGCCACATCGTCAGGGTGGACGATTATTATGTCGTGCTTGGTTGCTCGTTGCATCTGACGGATCATGAGCTTGTTGCCGCGATATCAAAACTCAACGATGAGCTGACGGATATGACCAGGGAACTGAACAAGAAAAACAGAGAATTGGAACTCGCGAACGAAACGATTACGAAATTAATGAATACCGATCCGTTAACCGGTCTGACCAACCGAAGACAATTTCAGGAACTTCTTGAAAGGGAAATGTCCGCCTCAAGACGTCACGGTTTGCCGTTGTCCGCGATTATGGCGGACATCGATCATTTTAAGTCCGTCAATGATACTTATGGGCACGATATTGGTGACAAAGTGCTTGTTTCTATTGCGCGCGTTTTGAGGCAAATGTCCAGACAGGAAGACATCCTGGCGCGGTATGGCGGTGAAGAATTTTTGCTGATTCTTCCCAATACCACGATGGAGGCAGCCATGGAATGCGCCGAAAGAATGCGCAAAGCCGTGGAAAATCTCCAGTGGCCGGAAATCAATCAAGCCGTAACGGCGAGTTTCGGCGTGGCCCTTTTCTTACCGGAAGAGACAGATTCCAGTTTCCTCAAAAAAGCGGACGCTGCTCTCTACCGGGCAAAAATGTCTGGGCGGAACAAAGTTGCCTTGGAAACGTGATCATTGATTAATTTCGGGATAAATTGTAACAATAACAAAATTTTGTCATGAATTTTCTGGCACTTGATTTTGAAACCGCAAATTATTATCGGGACAGCGCCTGCGCGCTGGGGCTGGTTCGGGTGGAGCATAACGCCATCGTCGAGCAGGCCTCGTTTCTTATCCGCCCGCCTTATAGGGATTTTGTTTTCAGTTATCTTCATGGGTTTTCCTGGGAAGATGTCGCCGATCAGCCTGATTTCAGACAACAGTGGGAAAATATCAAGCCCTTCTTCAAAAATATCGATTTCGCGGTTGCGCATAATGCTAGCTTTGACCACAATGTCTTGAGGGCTTGTTGCGCCAGATACGGCATTGTTCCGCCGGAAGTTGATTTCAAATGCACCATGAGACTTTGCCGGCAGATTTTCGGCCTCTATCCCACAAACCTGCCCGCCGTGTGCCGGAATTTTAAAATTGACTTGCGCCATCATGATGCTCTGTCCGATACCCTCGCCTGCGCCAAAATAATGATCGAAATCATAAAAAAGACAGGATAATCAAAAATTTGAGGATTGTCTCAAAATAAAGTGAGTATTTCCTCAATTTCTTGTTGACATGTTCGGGTAAAACTGTTAGCAAAACTATACTTTCAGATTATTGCTCTGATATTAACGGGCAGGATGATTGCAAAAATTTTGTTTTGTAATGGGGGCGACAAGACAATAATCATCCTGCCCCGAATTTATATTATTGGATTCAAAGGAAAATTTTAAGAAAAATTGACCATGACCCTTAACAAACATACCAGAGTCGTTATTACCGGAGTCGGTTTGACCGCTCCCAACGGCAACAATTTGAAAGAATTCCGTGAAGCGCTTTTGGGACAGAAATCAGGCATTACCGAAATGGAAGTCCGCTATATGGGACGGCTCGCCGTCGGCAATTGCAACTTCAACGAAGAACTCTATCAGAAGAAAAAGATGCGCCGGAGGGGAACGAGAGCCGGCTCGATTTCGATTTACTGCGCCCACGAGGCGCTCAAAGATAGCGGATTATCTTTGGAATCCATTGATCGGGAAAGAACCGGCATTTATCTGGGAATTACCGAACACGGCAACGTGGAAACCGAAAATGAAATTTACGAACTTCACCAGAACAATCTGGATGTCAGCCTGTGGTCGCATCACCATAACCCCAGAACGGTGGCCAACACGCCAGCCGGCGAGGTCAGCCTGAACCTGGGCATCACCGGACCCGCCTACACGATCGGCGCCGCCTGCGCCGCCGGCAATATCGGGATCATTCACGGCATGCAGATGCTGCAGCTGGGAGAGGTGGACCTGGTGCTGGCGGGAGGCGTCTCCGAATGCACGGGCACCTTCGGCATTTTCGCCGGCTTCAAAAGCCAGGGTGCCCTGGGCTCTCACGAAGATCCGACCAAGGCCTGCCGGCCGCTGGACATCAGCCGCAACGGCATTGTCGTTGCGGAAGGCGGCGCGATTTTTGTGCTGGAGAGACTCCAAGACGCGGAAAAACGGGGTGCGAAGATATACGGCGAAATTGCCGGTTATTATGTCAACTCCGACGCGGTGGATTTCGTTCTGCCGGATACGCAAAGACAAATTCAGTGCATGACCGCAGCCTTGAAAAAGGCGCAGATCTCGCCTCGAGATGTTGATATCGTCAATCTTCACGCCACCGGCACCGTGTCCGGAGATGAAAACGAATGCGAGGCCGTCCGGACGGTTTTTGCCGAATCCGACAGGACATACATCAACTGCACCAAAGGTTTTATCGGCCACGCGATGGGTGCGGCCGGAGCGCTGGAACTGGCCGGCAATCTGCCCAGTTTCACCGATAACAAAATCCATTCCTGCAAGCATATCGAAAATATCGATCCGAAATGCGCCCTGAAGAACTTGGTCAATGGGGATCCCGTCGAGAAAGAAGTCAACGTCATTTTAAACAATTCTTTCGGCATGCTCGGCATCAATTCCGTTTTAATCGTCAAAAAATATATTCAGTAAGAAGAAACAGAAGGAGGAAGCAAGTGGATTATAACGCCGTAAGACAGAAAATTATCGATATCATCGCGGAAATCGCCGTCGATGAGGATTTGTCCAACATTGATGATGAAGTGAGGCTCCGCGATCAGCTGGATCTGGATTCCATGGATTTTCTGGATATCGTGATGGAACTGAAGAAAAGATACAAAATCGAAGTGCCGCAGGAAGATTATCCGAAGCTGGCCACCATGAAAAGCTGCATTGAATATTTGGGACCCAAGTTTTCCTGAAATTTTATATGGCACATTATGACACCATCATCATCGGCGCGGGCATGTCGGGGCTCGCGGCCGGAATCCGGCTGGCGATGTTTGACCAGAAGGTTTGTATTCTGGAGAAGCACAAGGTGCCCGGCGGCTTGAACTCCTATTACGAGCGCTTCGGAAGAAGACTCGATGTCGGACTTCACGCCATGACCAACTTCTGCCGCAAAGGCGAGAAGGGCCGGCCGTTGACGAAACTGCTCAAACAGTTGAGAATTCCCTACGAACAGCTTGAGCTGTATCCGCAGCATTTTTCACGCATTGTTTTTCCCCGGCGGCAGTTGTCCTTTTCCAATGATCAGCAGCTGCTGATCAGTGAAATCGCTCGGTGTTTTCCCCGTCAGAAGGAAAATTTTTCCCGCCTTCTTGAGGTTGTCCTGCGTTTTGACGACGTCAATCTGCAGAACCGTTACCAGAGCGCCAAGGAGAAGGTCCGCGAGTTCATCACCGACGAGAACCTGCTGGAAATGATTTTTTGCCCTCTGCTGATTTACGGCAGCGCCTGGGAAAACGACATGGATTTCTCGCAGTTCGTGATCATGTTCAAAAGCATTTTTCTGGAGGGCTTCAGCCGGCCGAAGAACGGCGTGCGCTCCATCATTCACCTGCTCATCGAAAAATATCTGCAGCTCGGCGGGGAACTACGCCTGGGAGCCGGCATCCGGAAAATAGATGTGGAAAACGGCGTCGTCCGGCAGGTGATTCTTGAGAACGGCGAAATCCTTCAGGCAGGCAGGGTCATGTCTTCCATCGGTCTGCCGGAAACGATGAACATGGTTTCGGAACCGCAGGAATGTCCGGCGGCCGGGGCGATGAGTTTTACGGAAACGATTTTATTCTTCGACAAAAAGCCGGCCGAACAGGGCATTCTGGAGACGATCATTTTCTATAACAACCGGGAACAATATCTCTACCGTAAGCCGGATGAGCTTTGCGACTATGACAGCGCCGTGGTTTGTTTTCCGAACAATTTCGCGCATGATGATTATGACGAAGGCGTCATTCGAGTGACCTTTATTGCCAATTTTGAGAAATGGAATGAACTGGACAGGCCGGTCTATCTTTTGAAGAAAAAAGAGGTGCGCGATCAATCCCTGGCCTTAATTAAGCAGTTGTTTCCTCGATTTGACGCCAAACTGAATTACTGGGACGTCTTTACGCCGCGGACGATCATGCGCTATACCGGTCACCTCCGCGGAGCCGTTTACGGCACGACGCAAAAAGTCCGGGACGGACGCACCGCGATCAAGAATCTTTTTATCTGCGGGACGGATCAGGGATTTCTGGGGATTGTCGGCGCCATGCTCAGCGGCATCTCGATGGCCAATCTTCATTGCCTGATGAACGGAGACAAGGCATGAAGTTCAACCACGCGGTGATTTCCTCGCTGGCCTATCATCTGCCCGAACAGATCATCCCCTCCGACGAGATCGAGAACAGACTGGCTCCCCTCTATGAGCGGCTCAAACTTCCGCGCGGCCGCATCGAATTGATGACGGGAATCCGCGAAAGGCGCATCTGGCCCCCCGGCACGATGCCCAGCGACCTGTCCGCGCAGGCGGCCAGAAATCTCTTTGCGAAAAATATCATCCAGCCCGAGCAGATTGATTTGCTCATCCACGCGTCCGTCTGCCGTGACTTCCTGGAACCTTCGACGTCCTCCATCGTGCACCACCATCTGGGATTGCCGCCGCGGACGATGTTTTTCGATTTGTCCAACGCCTGTCTGGGCGTGATGAGTTCGATGGTCATCGCCGCCAACATGATTGAAAACGGACAGATCCGGCACGCGTTGATCGTTTCAGGAGAGAATGGAGGCCCTTTGCTGTTCGAAACCCTTGATCTGCTGCTGAAAGATCTTTCCGTTACCCGGAAAAGCATTAAAAAGTACATTGCCAATCTGACGATCGGCTCGGCCGCCGTCGCTCTGACCGTGTCTCACCGGGATGAGGTGGAAGGCGGCCACTCGCTGCTGGGCGGCGTTGCGCTTGCCGATTCTTCGGCCAACGTGCTGTGCCGCGGCAACGGCAACACCACTTCGTTGATGATGGAGACCGACTCCGAAGAACTGATGCTGGCGGGAGTCGCGCTGGCGGAAAAAACCTGGGAAGCCACCAAAATGGAACTGGGATGGACCAACGAGGATGTGGATTGCTTTGTGGGGCATCAGGTGGGCGTGGCGCATGAAAACCTGCTCAAGCAGACCCTGAAGCTGGAAAACCGCCCCACCTTCGCGACGTATCCGTTTTTGGGAAACACCGGCGCTTCGGCGCTGCCCGTCACGCTGTGCCTCTATGACGAGCAGAAAAAGATTCCCGTCGGCAGCCGCGTCGCTCTGCTGGGAATCGGATCGGGACTCAATTCCATCATGCTGGGGGTGAAATGGTAAGACCCCAGTGGCTCGACCGGCTTTATCCTTTTCCATCCCGTTTTTTCGAAGTGGACGGGAAGCTGTCCATGCACTATCTCGATGAAGGAAGCGGCGAGCCGATTCTGATGCTGCACGGCAATCCCACCTGGTCCTTTTATTACCGGAATCTGGCAGCCGCGTTTTCCAAAACCCACCGGGTCGTGGTTCCCGACCATATCGGATGCGGACTTTCGGACAAGCCGCAGGATTACGACTACACGCTGGAGCGTCACATCCAGAATCTGGAAAAACTCGTCGGGCATCTGCAGCTCAAGTCTTTTGTCCTGATCGTCCACGACTGGGGCGGGCCCATCGGCTTCGGGCTGATCGCGCGGCATCCGGAACTGGTCAAAAAAATCGTCATTCTCAATACCGCCGCCTATCCGTCCGAGGTGATCGCCTTGAGAATCAATATGTGCCGGATCCCCGTCTTGGCCGAGCAGATCATCCGGCGCTTCAACGCCTTCGCGTGGGTCGCCACCTACATGGCGGTGGCAAAAAAAATGCCGCCGGACATCAGACGGGGCTATCTTTTCCCCTATGACAGTTATGAAAACCGGATTGCGACTGCCCGGTTTGTATCCGATATTCCCATGAAGCCGAACCACCGCAGTTACCAAACGCTGAAGGAGATCGGGGAATCCCTCTCGCGGCATTGCTGTCCGATTCTGATTCTCTGGGGGGAAAAGGATTTCTGCTTTCACGATTATTTCCTCAAACGCTGGCAGGAAATTTACCCTCAGGCAACAGTCAAAACTTTTCCCGGCGCCGGCCATTACGTCCTGGAAGACGCCGCCGATGAAGTACTGAATGAACTCAAGCGTTTTATTTAAAACCCGCCGGGAAGGTCACGCATCGCGTTTTTTATGAACATTGCCGATCTTTTTGCAGACATAGCGGCCTCGCACCGCGACAAGACGGCGGTGAAATATCCGCGCCGGAAGAAAGGCCGGTATGTCTATGACGCCATCACGTTCGGGGAGCTCAATCGGCTGGCCGACCGATATGCCGGCGGTCTTCACCGCCTCGGTTTTCGGCGCGGCGGCAAAACCCTTTTGTTTGTCCGGCCGTCGTTGCGATTTCCCGCTCTGGTGTTTGCCCTTTTCAGACTGGGTGTCGTTCCGGTCCTGATTGATCCGGGCATGGGCAGAAAAAATCTTCTTGCCGCGATAGAGGAAGTGTCGCCCGAGGGCTTGATCGCTGAACCGGAAGTTCATTTTTTGAGCCTGCTTTTCGGCAGGGCCTTCAAATCCGTGAAGTTGAGAGTGACGACGAAACGGCTCCCGTTCGGGAATTGCGCCGCTTTGGCCGAACTGGAAAAATCCGAACCCCCTTTCGAGACCGCCCAGCTTCAGCCGGATGACATGGCGGCCATTCTGTTTACTTCCGGCGGAACGGGTCGGCCCAAGGGCGTCGTCTACACCCACCGGATTTATTACGAGCAGACCAGGCTTCTGCGGGAGCTGTTTGCGCTCAACGACCGGGAAATTGATTTGCCCGGTTTTCCGCTTTTTTCTCTTTTCACGCTTTGCATGGGGATGACAAGCTGCATTCCCGACATGAATCCTTCCAGGCCCGCGCAGGCGGATCCCCAAAGGCTGGTTCAGAACATCACCGACAACCAGGCCACGTTTCTGGCCGGTTCTCCCGCCATCTGGCAGGGAGTCGCCGACTACTGTCTGAAAAACGGCGTCACGCTTCCGTCCGTCAAATACCTGGTGATGTTCGGGGCGCCGGTGCGTGTTGAACTCCATGAGCAATTCAGGCGCATCCTGCCCAACGGAACAACCTACACGCCTTACGGTGCAACCGAGTGCCTTCCCATCTCCAATATCTCAGGGGAAGAGATTCTTGCGCAAACGGCGGCACTGACGCGTCAGGGCAGGGGAACATGCGTGGGCCGGCCGGTGGCGGGCTTGGACGTGGCGATTCTGGAAATCCGCGACGACGCGGTCGCCGAAATTCGGGACGCGAAATTATTGAAGCCTTATGAAATCGGCGAGATTATTGTCAGGGGCAATGTGGTGACGCCCCGCTATTACCAGTCGCCGGAAGAAACGGCGCTGGCCAAGATTGCCGACGGCCCCTCCCTGTGGCACAGAATGGGCGATCTGGGATACCTGGATGATCGGGGAAGGCTCTGGTTTTGCGGTAGGAAAGCGCATCGCGCCGAAACGCCGGCGGGGCTTTTGTGTCCGGTGCCGTGCGAAGCGGTGTTCAACGCGCATGAGGCCGTTGCCCGGTCGGCGCTGGTCGCGTGGGGGAAGCGGGGAAAGCAGTCCGTCGCGGTGGTCATCGAACGCAACGCGAAGGGCAGAAAAATGAACCGGCAGGTTCTGGCCGGGCAACTGCTGGAGATGGCCCGCGGCAATCCCCTGACGGCGCAGATCGGGTCCGTGCATTTCTGCGATCGTTTTCCCGTGGACGTTCGGCACAACATCAAAATCGACCGCCTGAAACTGGCGCAGGAGGTCATGAGGGGGAAGATATGAATGTTTTGGTCACCGGCGCCGGGGGATTTCTGGGAAGGAACCTTGCCCTGGCCTTGATTTCACGCGGGCACAGGGTCTGGAACTTCAGCCGCAGGCGGTATCCGTCCCTGGGAAAGGCGGGGATCGAGACGCTCTGCGGGGATCTCCAGACTGAAGCCGATGTTGTGTCGGCCTTCAAAGGCATGGAGGCGGTTTTTCATGCGGCCTCGCGGGTCGGCATCTGGGGTGATCCCAAAGAGTATTACCGGACAAACGTCATCGGCACGCAAAACGTCATCAAGGCCTGCCGCGTCCATAACATCCCCCGATTAATCTACACCAGCACGCCCAGCGTCGTTTTCGACGGCAGCGACATTTGCGGAGCCGACGAAACCCAACCGTATTCGCGGAAATTTTACAATGCTTATTCCGAGACCAAAGCCGCGGCCGAACAGATGGTTTTGCGGGCCAACGATAAGACACTTTGCACCGTCGCCCTCCGGCCGCATCAGATTATCGGGCCGGACGATCCGCATCTCGTGCCGAGACTGGTTGACGCGGCGAAAAAAGGGCGGCTGAAAATTGTCGGCTCCGGCAAAAATCTGGTGGATGTCACCTACATTCAAAACGCGGTGGACGCCCATCTTCTGGCTTTCGAAAAATTGTGCCCGGGGGCGTCGGTCGCTGGACAGGCGTACTTCATCGGCCAGGAACGGCCGGTGGTGCTTTGGGAGTTCATCAACGAAATTCTCAAACGCCATCACCTGCCGCCGATCACCCGGAAGGTGCCCGAAGGGGTTGTATTTAACATTGGACTATTTTTTGAATCCTGCTATAAATTTTTAAACATCAAGGGGGAGCCGCCGATGACCCGATTTGTGGCGCTGCAGTTTTCCCGCTGTCATTATTTTTCGCATGAAAAGGCGAAAAGAGATTTCGGTTACGAACCGCGAGTTTCGATTGAACAGGCCCTGGATTTGCTGGTGAGGTAGGCATGCTTCTCGATAAAAACGACAGGATTGAAAAAAAATACGATGTGATTGTGATCGGCGGCGGCCTGGGGGGGCTCACCGCCGCCAACAAGCTCGCCAAAAGCGGCTGGAAGGTCCTGCTGCTGGAATCCCACGACAAGCTGGGCGGCTTTGCGACCTGGTTTTACCGCAAGAATCATATTTTTGATGTTTCCCTGCACGGCTTTCCGGTCGGCATGGTGAAAACCTGCCGGAAATACTGGAGCCGGCAAATTGCCGACCGGATCGTTCAGCTCAAGCGGGTCCGCTTCATCAACCCGCTTTACACCATCGAAACGGACTTTACGGTGGAAGATTTCACCCGCAAACTCATCGAAGATTTCAAGGTGCCGCGCCAGCAGGTCGACAATTTTTTCAATCTCATCATGAATATGAACTATTACGACGACAACCGGATGACCAACGGCGAGTTGCTGGAGGGATTTTTCCCCGGCAGGAAGGATGTGCACCGGTTTCTGATCGAGCCCATTGTTTACGCCAACGGCTCGACGCTGGAGGATCCCGCCATCACTTACGGCATTGTCTTTTCGAATTTCATGAGCAAGGGCGTCTACACCTTTCAGGGCGGCACCGATCTCGTCATCGGCATGATGCAGGATGAGCTTTTGAAAAATGACGTGGACATCCGCCTGAAATCGAAAGTGGAAAAAATTGTTGTGGAGGGCAAGGTCTGCCGCGGTGTCATGGTTGGCGGCCAGACGATTTCGGCCAGGGCGGTGCTCTCCAACGGCAACCTCATCGGCACGATTTTTCACCTCGCGGGGGAAGACCAATTCAGTGCCGAATTTATTGAAAAGGTCAGAAAAGTCCGGCTCAACACCAGCTCCTGTCAGGTTTACATGGGCATTCGCAGGGGAGAGACCCTGGAGGATGTCGGCGATTTGATTTTCTATTCGGAGGCTCCGGAATTCGCCACGGATGAACTGCTCTCCATGAAAACGACCAGCCGGACCTTTTCGCTCTACTATCCGAAACTGCGGCCGCATCTGCCCGATGCCGGCTATACCATCGTCGTTTCCACCAACGCCCGGTATGAGGATTGGGCGAATTTGTCCCGGGAAGCGTACAAGGCACAAAAGCAGGCATTGATCGCGGAGACGCTGATCAGCCTGGACAAGATTATTCCGGGGGTGACGAAAAAGATTGACTACTTGGAGGCGGCGACACCGCTGACCATTCAGCGGTACACGCATCATGAAAAGGGATCCTCGTTCGGCACCAAGCATGAGGGGCTGGAGATTTCGATGAACCTCCACAAGGAAATTCAAGGCCTGTTTCACACCGGTTCCGTGGGCATCATCATGTCGGGCTGGCTGGGCGCCGCCAACTACGGCGTGATTCAATCCTATGAGGTGGAAAATTATCTGGAAACGTTGAATTGAGGTGCATCATGTTTGATTTCAGCAACCAGCGGGTGATTGTGACGGGCGGCACGCGGGGAATCGGCGCGGGAATTGCGGAGGCTTTTCTGGCCGCCGGCGCCACGGTCATTGCCGTGTATTCCTCCAATGATGCCGCCGCCGCCGAGTTTCAAAAGAAAAACGAAGCCTGCGCGGAACGGCTCGATGTGCGGAGGTGCGACGTTTCGTCTTCGCAGGCGGTTCGGGAACTGTTTCGCTCTCTGGATGAAGAATATCCCTCGCTGGAAGTGCTGGTAAACAATTCGGGCATCCGTCAGGATGCGGTGGCCGCCCTGATGACGGATGAACAGTGGAAAAAAGTCCTGGAAGTCAATCTCACCGGAACCTTCTACATGTCGCGAGAAATCATCCCGCGCCTGATGGGCAACCGTTTCGGCCGGATCATCAACATCAGCTCGCTGGGCGCGGATCTGGGCTTTCCGGGACAGGCCAACTACGCGGCCTCCAAGGCCGGTCAGATGGCCATGACCCGGTCGCTTGCCAAAGAGGTGGCCAAAAAGGGCATCACGGTGAACTGTGTTTCCCCCGGCTTCATTGACACCGAACTGATCGAGGATTTGCCGGAGGAACAGCGAAAAGAATATCTCAAGATGATTCCGCTGAGGCGCTTCGGCAAGGTCCGGGAAGTCGCCCATGCCGTGATGTTTCTGGCCAGCCGCGAGGCCTCTTATATTACCGGAACAAACCTGATTGTTGCGGGGGGGCTTTGATGAAAGAGATTCTCGACACGATTCCCCAGCGTCCGCCGTTTCTCTTTGTGGACAAAATTATTCGGCGGGAAGACAATACGATTACGGCGCAAAGGACGTTGAGGGAGGATGAATATTTTTTTCAGGGGCATTTTCCCGGCTATCCGATCATGCCCGGTGTTTTGCTGTGCGAGGCCTGTTTTCAAACCGGGGCGATTCTCATGGGCGCCGACAATCAAAAGGGGCTGGGCGTCGTCACTAGAATCAAGGAGGCCAAGTTCAAACACTTTGCCTTCCCCGGTGACACGCTGACCATTACGGTTACGCTCGATGAAAAACTGGCCAATGGTTATTACATGCATGGAAGCATTCATGTCGGAGACAAGCTCATCTTGAAAATTGTCTTTCAGGCCGCATTGATTCAGCAGGAAAAGTGAGGACCGAGAATGGACTTTCTCAACATCAACGGGAAAAATTTTTTGGTAACGGGCGTCGCCAACAAGAAAAGCGTGGCGTTTTTCGTGGCCAGAGGCCTTTTCGAAAGCGGCTCGCAGGTTTTTTTCTCCGTGCAGTCCGCCGAACATCGGGAACGGGTGCAGGCGCTTTTCCCGGGCAGGACTGTTCTGATCTGCGATGTGGAAAAAGCGGAAAGCATCCGCGAACTCGGAGACTATTTCGAGAAGAACAACATCCGCCTGGCCGGCTTCGTCCACTCCATCGCCTTTGCCAACTACAGCGAAGGCCTCAAGCCGTTTCATGAAACCCGGGTGGAGGATTTTCTTCAGGCGGTCAACGTCTCGTGTTTTTCGCTGGTCGCGCTGGCCAACGCGCTGAAGAATTCCCTTGAGGAAGACGCCTCCATCGTCACCCTTTCCATCAGCAACACCCGGGCGACCGCCTACGGTTACATGGGCCCCATCAAGGCCGCGCTGGATGCGACGGTGGCCTTTCTGGCAAAATCCCTCTCGGAATTTTCGAAAATCAGGGTCAACGCAGTTTGCTCGGGACCCCTGAAAACCTCCGCCTCCGCGGGCATTCCGGGCTACGTCAACAATTACCTGTTCGCCGAACAGCTGACACTGCGCAAAGCCGCGCTCAAGACGGAAGAAGTCGCAAATGCGGTGCTGTTTCTGCTTTCTCCCGCGTCCAGCGGCATCAACGCCGCGGGCATCGTCGTGGATGCGGGCATGTCCTGCAATTACTTCGATCAGGACATCGTCAACCGGGCCATGCGTTGACAGAAAGGAGCCCAACCCCATGCACATTCCCATCGTCTCCATTGTCGGAAAATCCGATGCCGGCAAAACGACACTTATCGAAAAATTGATTGCCGAACTGACGCGGCGGGGCTACCGTGTCGCCACCGTCAAGCACGCCAGGCACGGCTTTGACATCGACAGGGAAGGCAAGGACAGCTGGCGTCACAAAAAAGCGGGTGCCAGAATCACGGTGGTGGCCTCCCCCGCGCAGGTGGCCGTCCTTGAAGACGCTGACCGGGACTACGCCCTGGAAGATATTCGGGAGAGGTACGTCCGGGACGCGGATATCATTCTCGCCGAGGGTTACAAGGGGAATCCCTTTCCGAAAATCGAGGTTTACCGGGAAGAACTCAAACGCGAATTGCTCTGCGGTGAAAACGACAACCTGCTGGCCGTCGCTTCCGACACCCATCTGGCTCTCGGCGCGCCCTGTTTCGATATCAACGATGTGAGGCGCCTTGCCGATCTGATTGAGAATAAAATTCTCAAATCTTGATACGCCGCTTCGAAGCTGTCAGGCTCTCCGCTAGGCTTTCTTCTGTGAAGCCCTCTGTTCTTTGGCGCGGCGCTTCAAGCTTTTTTTCCGCCGTCTTCTTCTGCGGTCTAATTCCTTTCTGCGTTCGATTTTCTTGTGACTCACGATATTTTCTCCTTCAAATCCAATGAAAGCGTTGAACCGAACAATTTTCTCCGTTCTCCAAGCGCGATTTTTCGATGAAAGACGACCCCGGATGCTTATTCTTTAATCTTCAAATGCTTCTGCAGATATTTTTTGAAATCCTCGTAGTCGCTGCTCATGGGAGAGGCGCTTCCGGTTCTTTGTTCAAGATTTTTCATGCTCTCCGGCGGCTCGGGAGAGAGGCCCAGCAGGGCTTGAATCTCTTCGGGAAATTTCGCAGGATGTGCGGTTTCCAGACAGATAGCCAATCCGGTGGAAGGCGCGCCTTTCAGATATTCTTCGAGCCCCGCCCATCCGACGGCGCCGTGCTGTTCCAGAATCACGCCGTAGCGTTCGTAGACGCTTCGGATGGTTTCGCGGGTTTTTGCGTCGGTGATGCTCACGGAAAAGATATGTTTGCGCATTTCGTCGAGGTCGGGATATTTGTGCACCTGCCCGAGGCGGTCCACCGTGCCGCCGTACAAATCAAAAAAACGCGCGAGATTGCTCGGGTGCCCCACATTCATCGCGTTGGAGATGCACGCGCGAGAGGGCGAAACCTTATGATATTTTCCGGTCGCCAGATAGACCGGAAACTCGTCGTTTTCATTGGTGGGCATGACCAGCGTGGCTACGGGAAGGCCCATCCGCCGAGCGTATTCACAGCCTAGGGCGTTGCCGAAATTTCCCGAGGGAACGGAAAAGACCGCTTCCTCCGCGTTTTCCGCCAGTTGGGCGTAAGCGTAAATATAATAGACAATCTGCGGAAGAATTCGGCCGAAATTAATGGAGTTGGCGGACGTCAGATTGTAGGGATTCAGATCCCTATCGGAAAAAGCCTGCTTGACCAGATTCTGGCAGTCGTCGAATTTGCCGGCGACGCACAGCGCCCGTACGTTTCCGCCGATGGTGTCGAGCTGTTTTTTCTGCATGCCGCTGACTTCTTTTTCGGGATACAAAATGGTGACGTCGATGCCCGCCACGCCCTTGAAAGCCTCGCCGACGGCGCTGCCGGTGTCGCCGGACGTGGCGACCAAGACGTTGAGCCGCTCGCCCCGGGGGCGGCAGTGGCTCATCAGTCTCGCCATCATGCGCGCGGCAAAATCCTTGAAGGACGCCGTCGGTCCCCGATCCAGACGCATCAGGAAATGTTTTGGCCGGACTTCTTCCAGCGGCACCGGATAATTGTAGGCATCCGTCACGACCTGCCGCAGAACCTCCGGCGGAAACTCATCGGCCAGAAAAGCCGAGGCGACAAGCCATGCCGCCTCCGGGTACGGCCGGCCTTTGAGATCCAGAATGTCTTTCAGGGAAAGCGAAGGGATAACCTCCGGCATGAACAGACCTTCGTCCGGCGCCTGTCCGGCCAGCAGGGCTTCCTTAAAGGATACCTTGCCGGTAAAAGGCTTAATGCCGGCGGCCTCGCTTAAATGGCGGTTTGTGCTGTAGTAGCAAATGGGCATAACTGTCCGTCCTGATGATGTTAGCCCTCCTTTAGTCTCATTTGCGGGAAAAATCAATTCAAAAGAGCGCCAGGCGGGCGTTGCGCATTCAGAGAGGTCAAGATTTAATTGACAGCGCCCGAGGTTCTCCTTATACTGGCGACAACCTCCGCTTCGTGAGGAGGGGCTTTTGCGAAAAAAATCAGGGGCGACGATGGAAGAGAAAAAAATCATTCGCCTGACGGAAACCGTACAGAGTTCGGGTTGAGCCTGTAAGATAGGTCCGGGCGACCTGGCGGAGATTATGCGCGATTTGCCGCTGATTCGGGATCCGAATCTTCTAAGCGGATTCGAACACGCGGAGGATGCGGGGGTGTATAAAATTTCCGACGACCTCGCCCTGGTGCAGACCGTTGATTTCTTCACGCCCACCGTGGACGACCCGTTTGTTTTCGGTCAGATTGCCGCCGTCAACGCCATCAACGACATTTACGCGATGGGCGCCAGACCGCTGACGGCGATGAACATCGTCTGTTTCCCCATCAAGACCATGGATGTTGCCGTTCTGCGGGGCGTTTTGCGCGGCGGACTGGATAAAATGCGCGAAGCCGGCGTTTTGCTCGTCGGCGGCCACAGCGTGGAAGACAACGAAATCAAGTACGGCCTTGCCGTGACCGGGGTCGTTCATCCGGAAAAAGTTCTTTACAACCGCGGGGCGCGGGCCGGCGACAAACTGATCCTGACCAAGCCGCTCGGGACCGGCATTATCAGCACGGCCATTAAGGCTCAAGAGGCCTCGGCCGGGCAGATCGCGCGGGTCATCGCCTGCATGACCGCCCTCAATAAGCGAGCGTCGGAGATCCTGGCGGAAGAAGGCGATGTTCATTCCTGCACGGACATCACCGGCTTTGGTTTGCTGGGACACGCCTGCGAGATGATAGACGGCTGCAGCGTCGGCATCAACATCAAAGCCGCAGCGGTTCCCGTTTTGGACGGCGTGCGTGAACTGATGGAAACCGGCTGGATTCCCGGCGGCCTTTACCGGAACAAAAATTTCCGCATCCATCAGATAATCCGGGAAGCCACATGTCCGGATTGGCTTTTCGATCTCTTTTTCGATCCGCAGACGGCGGGAGGATTGTTTTTCAGCCTGCCCGCCGACAAGGCGCAAGCCGTCGCGGACAGAATGCGTCAGGCCGGCATTGCCGAGGCGGCGGTGATCGGAGACGTGGTGGATGAGCATCCAGGGAAAATCTCGGTTTACTGAAAAGTCATCAATTGAGATGACGCCTCCGGAATCGGAATGAAATTGGAATCGATTGCGATCAAGAAAGAGACGGAACAGAATTTCAGAAAACTGATGGACCTCGTCCAGCCGGGAGATTCCGTGCTTTTTTTGATTTACGGCAGTCCTGATCCGGATGCGGCGGCGTCCGCGATGGCGCTGCGTGAAATTCTTCTGAAGAAAAAGGGTTTTCTCCAGACCGCTTTTGCCGCGACCGAGCCGGTGAACCGGCAGCAGAACGCGGAGTTTCTTTCGGCATTGAATTTGACGATTTTTCCGCTGGACAAGGCGCCTGTCGGTCGTTACCGACACATCGCGCTGATGGACGCCCAGCCGTCGTTTTTCAGCGGAAAATCAAGCGCCATCCGGCCGCAGATTGTTTTCGATCATCACCCCCGCGAGGGAACCTGGCACGCCCCGATCGAGGATATCCGTCCCCAATACGGCGCTCTCTCGACGGTTCTGACGGAATATCTTCTGTGCGCCCGGATCAAGATTCCGCGCAAATTGCACACGGCGTTGCTCTACGGCATCAAGACGGATACGGACAACTTCGACCGCGCCGCTGGCATCGAGGACATCAGCGCCTACACGTTTCACACGAAATTCGCCAACATGCCCCTGATCCGGCGGATAGAGCTCAATCAGACGCCGGATCGTTTCCTGAAGTATTTTGATTATGCCTATCATCACATGAAGAGTGTCCGCGGGCGGCGGGTTTGTTTTCTCGGAAGCGTTGAAAACGCGGATGTCTGCGTGCAAATCGCCGATTTTTACCTGCGTCTCATCGGCACGTATTATGTGGTGGTGGCCGGAGTCGTCGGCGACCGGCTGATTATTGTTCTTCGGGGCGACGGGTACCGTCAGGATTGCGGCGCAATCGCCCAGCGGGCCTTCGGTTCTCTGGGCAGGGGGGGAGGACACCGAAGCGCCGCGCGTGTTGAAATTCCTCTGGACCTTTTGAAAGAACGTCTGAACGGCGATTTGTCACAGCAGAAGGTCGAAGCGTTTCTTTGCCGCAGCTTGACGGGGAAAAGGGAAACCAGGCCTCTTTTGCGGAAAAAATAGAAGAAAGGAAAATTCATGAGAGATTTAGGTTTCAAGAAAGAAATCGCCACCGGTTATTATCTGGATCCTTTTGACAATTACCGAGAAAAGAAAATCACCATTGAATGGCGCTACGACGAAATCACCGGCGTGGCCTGCCGCATCTTGCCCTACCGGTTCCGCCCCGCGCAAAAACCGGAGCTTGATGAGTATCTGGAAAAATCCCCCGAATCGCTCTGTCCCTTTTGTCCGGATCTTTTTGAGAAAACCACGCCGCGCTTCATGTCCAGTCTTTGCGAAGAGGGGAATTTCAAGCGGGGGGAAGCCCGGCTTTTCCCCAACGCCTTTCCCTATGATCCCAACAACAATGTGGCGATTTTTTCCTCGCGCCACCTTGTCGCCCTCAATGAATTGACGCCGGAGTTTATGCGCGACGGGTTTGCCGTCTGCCGCGATTACTTTCACCGCATCGCGGAACTGAATCTGGGGTATAAATTCTGTTCCATCAACTGGAATTACATGCCGCCGGCAGGCGGGGGGCTGATTCATCCCCACCTGCAGACGATTGTCGGGCACAAACCGACGAGTTTTATGCAGCGGCTTTTGACCAGCGCGCAGAATTACGCGGCGTCCTCCAACGGCGACAATTTGTGGAGCAATCTAGTTGCGCTGGAGAAAAAAGCCGATAAAAGATTCATCGCCGACACCGGCGCCGTCTGCTGGATGACCAGTTTCGCTCCCAAGAACATGGCCGGCGAAATTAATTTTATATTCCGGGACAAAACATCCTTCTTTGACTTGACGGAGTCCAATTTCAAGGAGTTTCTCGACGGACTCTCCAGAGTTTTCAGTTACCTGTACGTCAATAATTACATGAGTTTCAATCTGTCGCTTTACGCGGCGCTGACCCACAATAATTATTTCTGGGTGCAGGGGAAAATCGCCCCGCGTTTTGTGATTAATCCGCTGGGGACCAGCGATATCAATTATTTTGAAAAACTGCACAACGAAATCATCTGTCCGGTTGTTCCGGAGGAGCTGTGCCGGGAGTTGCAGGCGTATTTCAAGAATTTTTCATGAGCCGGTCATAAAACAGTGGCAACGCGGACAAGAAAAAAGCGCTCCGGAGATGAGCGCTTTTTTAAGTGTAGATTTTAGGAAACTTTATTCTTCCGTGCTGGAGGATGCGGTATTGGACTTGCAGGTTTCAGCGCAGCTTTCGCACTTTTCAGCTTTTCCCTTTTTGGGGGATGGCGACGGCGTTTTTCCTTTGTAATCTGTAGCATACCAACCTGTTCCCTTCAGACTGAAAGAAGACAGTGACATCAGTTTCTGCACCTTGCCTTTGCAGAATTTGCAAGTTTTGATCTCCGGGTCGGTTATTCCCTGAAAAGCTTCAAATTGTTTTCCGCATTTCTGGCATTTATATTCGTAGATAGGCATGAAAAAACCCTCCTTATAAAATATTTTTAAAATTGCTGCTGAAGCAATCCAGCACAATGTCCAAATCAGAACTTTTAACCGGCTGAAGCGCTGTTCTGGTCATGTTATGCACGATGATTTCCTCTTGTTCCTTTTCTTCGTTGCCGGCGAAAAAATCCGCCTCGCCGCTGTTGAAGCGCAAAATGTGAATCAGCTCATGAACCGCGATGTAGAGCATCAGCGGACTGAGCTTGATGAAAGGGTTTGCCCTTTCCACGGCGTTGAGGATGGCATTGTCCTGCAGGCAAACCCTGTAAAAATCGAATCCGCCCTCCTGCCCGGTAAACGGCTCGGAGGGTTTGCTGAAAGAATATTTGCAAAGATGGGCAAAAGTTCCGTCCTTAATTTCATGTTCCTTTAAATAAGCCAGCGTTTTTACTTCGTATTTATTTTTTTTGAACTGTTCATTGTTCATCCTGAACTGGCGCGAAACGAGCGCTTCGGCATCGCTGAATGCTTTTTTTGTTGCGGGCATCTGTTCCGCGTTAAAATAAAGGGGCATAGAAATACCGCCGATATTTTGTCCGGCGCTAATATATGGATGAAAAAGAGGGTTGTCAAGGGGTGTCTTTCTGCCCGGCGGCAGTGTCCAAAAAAAGGGCGTAAAATCACAAATACCAAAATTAAATTGACAATTTAGGTTTTCAAAGCGTATAGAAATCAAAAAAAATACAGGCAGATGCATCGGAAAGGGCAGCCATGAATCGGAAAAGAGCATCCGCGAAAGCGGCGAAAATGAAAATCGGTGTTTTGTACGGGGGGCGTTCAGGCGAGCATGATGTTTCACTCTGTTCGGCCGCGTCCGTTTTCTCGGCGCTGGACCGGAAAAAATATCAGGTCATCGCCATCGGCATCGACCGCGACGGCCGCTGGTATGTGCAGGAAAAACCACACATTGTCCCTGACAAGGACTTTGGCAGAAAACTTGCGCTGAAAAAAAACGGCCTGTGGCTGGTCAACCATTTCGAGCGCAAAAACAAACTCTATCTCTACGACATCAAAAATAAAAATAAAACCTTGGCGGTGGATGTTATTTTCCCCGTGATTCACGGGACGTTCTGCGAGGACGGCACGCTTCAGGGCCTGCTGGAGCTGTCGATGGTGCCCTACGTGGGCGCGGATGTCATCGGATCGGCGGTGGGAATGGACAAGGATGTCGCCAAGCGGCTTCTCAGGGAAGCGGGCATTCCTGTGGTTCCGTCCATAACCGTCGGCAAGACGCTCTGGCGTGAAAACAAAAAAGCCCTTGTCGGGGAAACTCTGGAAAAAATCGGCCTGCCGCTTTTTGTCAAACCCGCATGCGCCGGTTCATCCGTGGGCGTAAGGAAAGTCAGGAAAAAAGAAAATCTGGCGGAGGCGATAGCTTTCGCATTTCAGTACGACCAGAAAGTTTTGATTGAAAAAGCCATCGACTGCCGCGAGATTGAATGCGCCGTTTTGGGCAATGAGAAACCGGCCGCCTCCGTCTTGGGCGAAATCATTCCCCGTCATGAATTTTATTCCTATGAAGCCAAATACATCGACCCCGACGGCGCCGCTTTGAAAATTCCGGCGGACGTCCCTGAAATGCTTGCGGAAAAAATCAGAAAAACCGCCGTTGCCGGATACCGGGCGCTGGGCTGCACGTCCATGGCGAGGGTGGATTTCTTCCTCGATAAAAAAACCGGCAAATTCTACCTCAACGAAATCAACACGATTCCCGGCTTCACCAGCATCAGCATGTATCCCAAGCTCTGGGCTGCGACGGGCCTTTCCTACGGCAGACTGCTGGATAAGCTGATTGCCCTGGCGCTCAAGCGGCACAGAAAGAGGCTGGAGATCAAGACGACCATGTAAATGATGAAAGATCAGATCATCTCTTACAGGCAAATGTGTGATGCAGAGAAGGTTCAGACACTTCAACGGGGCATGAATTATCGTCTCAATGCCAGCCATTCCCTATTCCAAAGAATGCATTAGCATTAATCCAGACAATGTCCGAATATTATGCGCCAGGCATAATTTACAGAAATCAGACAAAATAGAATAAAGCCGTTTTTCAAGGAGTCTTGTTATGAAACGTCCGGCGTCTTTGGTAGTTGGGATTCTGCTTCTGCTGATGGCGGCGGCGCAGGCGGGCCGCTTTATTCTGGGCATCCGTGTCGTTGCGGCGGGGATTGAAATACCCGTCTGGATCAGCGCGGCAGCCGCCGTGGCGTTGGCGGCACTGGCGGTCTGGCTTTTAAAAGAGAGAAACCAATGATGAATTTTGCAGCAGTCTCGAGCTTGGTTATCCGTATTATTTTTTTTAGTTGTCCCAGATGAATATCACGCCGCTTGTCGGGAAGATCCATTCCCTGTCGGATATTTTGACGCCAATGGACTTGCCCCGCTTGATGGAAAGGGTCGGCTGAGGGTGCCGTCCCGCAAAGAAGCTCTCCGACCGGACATTTTTAATCTGCGCCTTCTCGTAATGGAAGTTGATTTCCAGCCCCCGGACGGGATAAATGAGATAAATGGGAAAAATTTTGTTGTTTTGGGCCTGCTTGGTTGAAATGTCGATTTCCAGTTTGATTTCCGAATTGATTTTCTGCTTGAGCGATTCCGAGCCGCACCAGAGTTCATAACCGCGCCGGGTGGTTTTCTTTTCGATCAGGGGAATCTTTTCCCCGTCAACGCGCACTTCCTCGACAACGAAATCTTCTTCGGGAACCAGATTCCGGCCGTCCGTCAAAAGCCACCGGTATTCGCAGCGCGGGTCTTCGAACAGAGCGGCCAGTTGCGCGTGGCTGGAGGCGCAGCCAATCATAAAAATATGGTCGCGAAGCGTCTTTCTGTATTCGATGTGCGTGCTGACGCGGAGCGATGCCTTCATTGCCGCGTCCTTTTTCGTGCGGGGCGCTTTTGCGATGCGGATATCATAGCGAAACCCCGAGCGCAACTCCAGCCGGCGGTCTTCCTTGCCGAACAGGGTTTCGAACATTTCGTAGTAAATGGCGTTGCCCAGTTCCTCGTCCCGCGCGCGCGCCTGAAGGCAGTGGCGGATGATGTTATCGATGCGGGAGAGGGATTTTTCCTCGTCCGGAACAAAGATTCTTCTGAGCCGCGGCTCGATGGCTTCCCGTTTTCCTTTTTGCAGAAAGACGCGCGGCGCGCGTTTGCCCAGCGCGCAGAGCACTTCGTAGCTGATGGTCCGGGCCCTGGCGGCGATTTCATCGGCGCTGATAACCTCCTTGCCCTGCCTGCCCAGCAAAACGACCTCGTCGCCCACCCGGCAATCGGGAATATGCGTCACGTCAATGGTGCACAGATCCATCGAAACCCGTCCCACAATCGGCGCCCTTTTCCCGCGGATAAGGGCTTCCCCTTGATTGGAAAGCAAAAAGGAATAACCGTCGCCGTAGCCGACGGGGATGGTTGCGATACGTGTCGGCTTCGATGTTACAAACGTGCTGTTGTATCCGATGCCGCATCCGGCGGGGAAGCTTTTGAGCAAAACAACGGTGGTCTTGAACGACATGACCGGCCGTAGTCTGGCCATGCCCCGGTTTTCTGCGGAAGGATAGATGCCATAAATCATCAAACCCGGCCGCACCATGTTCAGCCTGGATTCCGGGTAGTTCAAAATGGCGCCGCTGTTGTCCATGTGCCGATACGGGATTTCCATGCCCGCCCGTTTTATCCGGTCCAGAAGTTGTCTGAATAAAGACCATTGCTTGTCGTTGTCGGATATTTTTTTTTCGCTGGAAGCGAAGTGACTGAAGATTCCTTCGAGCTCGAGACAGGGCATTTTTGAAATTTTTTGAATCAAGTCAAACGCCTCGTCATACCGGACGCCGCCGCGTCCCATTCCAGTATCCACTTCAACGTGAACGGGCAGCTTCCGGCCAGACTTGGACAGCGCCCTGTTGAGCTTGAGGGCAAAGGTCACGTCCGAGATGGATGGAGTCAGATGGTATTTGATGATTTGATCGATTTCAGCGTCCGTGGAAGGCCCCAGGATCACGATCGGCGCTTCGATGCCGCTGATTTTCAGCTGAACGCCTTCGTCGGCATTGGCCACCCCCAGCATTTTTGCGCCGTTTTGCAGGGCGGCGCGCGAGATTTCTATGGCGCCGTGCCCGTAGGCGTCGGCCTTGATCGCGGGCATGAAATCGGTGTTCGGGCCGATGATTCTTTTGATTTCTTTGAGATTATGAGTGAAGTTGTCGAGGTCAATTTCGACCCAACTGCGGTATTTCTGTTCATTTTTTAAGGTCATTTACTATTCCAAAAACATTGGTTTTTCTTTTAAGCTGCGGGCAATGTTGTCCAAAAAAGAAGTTGTTTTTGCGGATAATATCAAATCATTGATGAAAGTCAAGTTGTCTATGTTTTTAAAAAAATTGACAATTTATGCTTGAAAAAAAAATTTTTTTTATTAGAATGAAAAAAAATCCCGAGGGTGAGTGCTTGGCCCCTCACAACGAGGAGGGAAAAATGTCACGAGCGAGAGTGGGAGACGTTTTAGGTTGTGAAGTTTGCGGGCTCAAGGTCATTGTGGATGAAGAATGCGGTTGCGCAACAATAGATATCATTTGCTGTGAAGAACCGATGGTGAACTTGGGACCGGCGAAACCCAAAAAAGTTCAAATGATAGCGGCCCCGAAAAAGAATCAGACGGTCAAAAAGGCGACAACACCCAAAAAGAAACCGGCAAGTAAAAAGAAAATCGTGAAGAAACCGGTGAAAAAAGCAGCAAAAAAAATCGCCAAGAAAGCACCCCAGAAGGTTTCCCGAAAAACTGTTGCGAAGAAGGCTAGAAAGAAATAAAAAAATTTTTGAGAATAAAAGCTTGCCCGACAAATCATGAGTCTTTTATGGTGATTGTCGGGTTGTTTTTATCCTGAATCCTCCCTTTTTTGTGTTTATCTTCAAAAAAAATTTAAAAAAAATTTTTATTCCGTGCTCTTGGAGCTCTGTGCTTGAAAAATTATATGATTTCTGATTAATCACTCAAACAAAGGTTTTGGGTATGACCATTAAAAAAACAACCAAAGCAAAAAGCGATGATTTAAGTTCATTCGCCCTCAAAGTTAACCTGGAACGAACAGCGGCAACCATTGAAATTCCGGATAGATACGCGCCTCTACTGAAAGTCGCGGAAAACCATTACGGGCTTCAAAAAAAAACCAGGGAGCTTCTCACCGAGCTGAATCATCCTTACGTAAATTGGGAATACGTCCTCAAGGAGCTCAAATCGGTTTCCATCGGTGATTTTCACATTTTCAACACTCACCAAGGCAGAATGTCCGCCCTGTCCCTGTTGCTGGACATTTATTTTGAGGTTATTAAATCCGCCGCCAGTTCTGACGTCAAAGACAGCGCAATTCATTATTTGTTCGATTATGCCGATACGGTGCTCAACCAAAGCAATGAATTTCTGCAGGAGAATTTGGCGCTTTTGCCGTCACTGATTTCGGATCTTCAAAAAGCGGTGGAAGATAACGAGATGATTTTCAGGAAATCTTCCTCCTACATCAAAAGAATCGTCAGGAGCATTGCTGAAAACAAGATCGCGATCGAAACAAAACCTTTGAATGATTTATGCCATAAAATATTCAGCATCACGTATCAATTCTGGCTTGCCCAGCCCGATCCCTGTCTTTGGTTTTCCCGGGAAGAAGGCGAAACGGACGAGTCAGTCAGCGCCTACCGGCAAATCATCGAACCTTTAAGTCACAGCCGTTGGGAGGCGTTGTTAAAGAAACTTGATTCCATTCATCAGGAGAATGCTCAAGGGGCAACTGATTTTCTGGAGAACTACCTGGAGATGCCTGATTACTACCAGATCGTTGACGGGTATATGCTGGCTGCGGATCAGCTGGAGAAATCCCCCCATTATCAAGGCAGGCAACACGTTGTGAAATTGCGCTTTTTATTCCATGTGATGGACAGCGCCAACCTGAAAGATCTTCACGCGCGCGCGTTGCGGGAAATCAATCATTCGCTGAAGCTCGTTTTTCAGGAAGAAAAAAAAGAAAATTTAAACGATTTCGTCCGGAAAATTTTCAGTTTTCTGAATAAAAACAAGGAACAAAATGAATTCAGCGCCGCCGTTTTTGACTGTATTACGACGACGGCCAGGGAAGTTTTCGCTCAGGAAAGCCACACGCTGGCGGATACGTTTATTGACGAACTGATCGCCTACGGTTTTCAGCATCCCGAAATCAAGGGATCCACAGAAGAATGGCAGGTTGTGGCCAATCCCGCCCATATTATGAACATTCGTTCCTGGCTGGAAATCATCGGGCTGAAACCCCGCTGGACCAAAAGACTGATTTCGGCGCTGATCATCAATCTGAAAATCGGAGGCATCTTTATCCGTGACACCGACCTTGTGCAGAAAAACATCTCCAACCTGCTGAATTCTGATATTCTTCCTGCCTATAATCTGATCAAACAGCTCTTAAGGATTTTCCCCGTTTACTTCAGCGAAATCGGAGCCGAAGGCGAACTGAGGGACATTTCCACAAAGGTAGATGAGCTCTCCGCGCGTCACGACAAGCTGATTTATTTTTTACGCAAGCAGTCCCATGTGGAAAGCAACAGCCTGCTGTTCAAATTTATAGAGGATATTTTCCGGTACTGGCACAGCGGCGACAAGGAATATCTTCGTCCGCATCTGCCGGAGGAGGTATTCGACACAGTGGTCAATTCCGGCGAGTATTTCGACGGCATGCACAAGGCCTTCAAGTATTTTTTCAGCAGGGTCCATGGCGATCCGAGAAAATTCCTTGAATGGGATCGGGATAAAGTTTGCCGGGAACTTGGTCATCTCAAGGGAATCAATGGTCGCGACCAGGAACGGATCAAGATCATGATTCGGATCTATCAGCTCATTTACAAGAAATATTTTCCGCAGTTTATCGACCTCCTCAAGGATCTGGAAGCGACCAATGCCTTTTCCAAAAACAGCATTACTTCCTTGAAAAGATCTCTCAACGCCAGGAATTACTACCGGAGCATTTCCGTCATCCTGGATTTTCTGGCCGCGTTGAAAGAAAGAATTCTGTCGCCGAAGAAGTCGCAGATTTATGAAAACATCTATTACAAAAGACACATTGCGGCGGGGATCCCGTCCATGTATGGAACCTACTATGAGAAAAAATTCGAAGCCGTTGGGCTATCGCTGCGCCTGGAGAGCCTGGCCACCATGCTTTTTGAGGAAATGGCGCGATCTTTCAATCTCAAATTCATTACCAAGCATACGATTAAAAAAATTCATGCCTATCTGTGGCTTTATGTAAAGGCTCTGGAAATCGAGGGCATCGCCACGGAAGGACTGGCGGCCAAAATTCAATACGTGACCAACGCCCTGCAGGTTAAGCAGTTTTCCATTGACCAGTACATTGATATCTTCCGTTTTATTTCCAAGGATATTCAGGACATCATCCGCAACTACTACATTGACGTGCACCATGCCAATCTCCCGATCATCGTCAGACAGATCTTCAAGCAGGGCATGGATGAAGCCGGAACATCGGATCACAAGGCCGATCAGGAGCTGATTTATCAGCAATCGGAAAATTTTATCCGGAGTCTGATATCGTCGGCCTTCGGCATTCAGGTTCTGGATAATTTTGTCAACGAGGTAATTAAAACCCTTCACGCCGAGTCGGAAAAGTTCCAAGACAACAAGCAGATTCTAAAAATTGTGATGGCATACAATCCGGATTTGACCATCGCGTCATTCTATAAAAAAGACAAGAAGCTGGACAATCAGATTCTTCTGGGCAACAAGGGATATTTTCTCAAGCAGCTGGTTTCTTTCGGCTTTAATGTTCCTCCCGGATTTATCATCACCACGGAAGTGTTCAGAGGATACGAAGCGGTGTGTGGCTATAAGTACATTTTTAACGATCTGGCCGTCCGCGTGAATCGGGAAATAAAAAAACTGGAGAAAATAACCGGCCACAAGTTCGGCGACCTTGAAAATCCGCTGCTTTTGTCCGTCAGAAGCGGGGCGACGGTTTCCCTGCCCGGCATGATGAAATCTTTTTTAAACGTGGGCATCAACGAGGCCATCGCCGAGAGCCTGGGCAAAAAAGAAAACTTCCAATGGGCTGCGTGGGATTCTTACAGGCGCTTTCTGCAGACCTGGGGCATGTTCCATGGAATGAACAGGGATTTGTTTGACGCCATCATCAATTCTTTCAAGCAGCAATTCGGCGTGGAAAGAAAAATCATGTTTCCCCCCGAACAGATGAAACAGATCGCCCTTTCCTATAAACGCGCGATTCTGGATCACGGCATTGACTTGAAAGAAGACCCCCTTGAGCAGCTGCGGCATGCGATTCTGCAGGTGTTTGATTCCTGGTATTCGGAACAGGCGGAAATTTACCGCCGTCAGATGCACCTGTCCGACAAATGGGGCACGGCGGTGATCGTGCAGACCATGGTTTTCGGCAATCTCAATGAACACTCCGGCTCCGGGGTCATTTTTACCCGCGAGCCCAAAAGCACGTCCAACGACGTGACGCTTTACGGCGATTTCATTTTCGGCGTGCAGGGAGATGACATCGTGTCGGGACTGGTGGAGACCTATCCGATTTCCGAAAGACAAAGGATTGCCGAATACCGGCATTCCGAAATATCCCTGCAGGAAAAATTTCCGGAAATTTACGCCGAACTGGTCAGAATCGCCGAGATGCTTATTTATGAAAAGGGTTTCAATCATCAGGAAATCGAGTTTACCTTTGAAGGACCGACCCGGGACAAATTGTATATCCTGCAGACCCGGGACATGAATCAGATCCAGGCGCAGAAATGGCGGCGCTTTGAGGACAGCAGCACGCTGCAGGCGAGCGTCTTGGGAACGGGCATCGGCGTCAACGGCGGAGCGCTTTGCGGACGGGCGGTTTTTTCCGAGGAGGAGATCCGGCGTTTCCGCGGCGCGGAACCGGACACCCCGCTGATTCTAGTGCGCCCGGATACTGTTCCTGACGACGTGGGCGTCTTGCTGCAGGTGGAAGGACTGCTGACCGCCAAGGGAGGCAGCACGTCGCACGCGGCGGTGACGATTCCGCAGCTCAACAAAGTGGGCGTGGTGGGTTTCAACAAACTGAAAGTTTACGAAACCGAAGGCTACGCTAAAATCGAAGACCGCGTCATCCGCAGCGGTGATTTTATCAGCATAGACGGGTGGAGCGGCACCGTTTATCAAGGAAAGCACGAAATAGAAAGCGAATAAAAAAAAGCCGCGGAAGGCGTGGCCTTCCGCGGGGGGACATCCCCAAATCGCTTTTTATAAGATGTTTTTGTGAATATAAACCGTCAAGTCTCCCAGCCGGTTCGTGTAACTGCCGAATTCATTGTCATACCAGCCGAAAACCTTGGCATGCACGACGGGAACCTTCATCAGCTTTTCCGGGAATGCCTGGATGACCTGCGCGGGAAGACCGGGAACATGCGAGAGGTCAAGGTTGATGAAGGCCGTCCGGGTGTGGTTGAACTGGCCTTCGATGATCACCGCCGCGTCAACGCCGATCAAATCGGCGGGGACATTCTGTTCCATCGTGAATCGGATCAGGCGTTCCGGGTTGTTGTCGGCCGCTTTCTGGTAAAGGTCATTGAGCATTTTTGTGTTGAGGACGGTTTCGTTTCCTTTCGCCTGGAAGGTGGCGTTGAGCACGATTAAGGACATGGTGCTGGTGGGGATTCGGATGGAATCTGCCATGAAGCCGATGTTTTTGACTTCCGGAATGACTTCCGCCAGCGCCTTGGCGGCGTTGGTGGAGGTCAGGATGATGCTGTCCAGAATGCTGCGGTTTTTTCTCAAATCCTTCTCGCCGGCTTTGGGGGTGCTGTCCAGAACGCTCTGGGAATTGGTGACGGCGTGAATGGTGGACATGGAAGCCGTTAGAATATTGCTGGTGGCTTCATTTTCCAGAAGCGGCTTGATCATGTGCGCCAGTCCCGTGGTGGTGCAGGAGGCGGCCGAAACGACCTGATGTTTTTTGGGATCGAAGGCCGTGTGATTGATGCCGTAGATCAGCGTGACCGCGTCATCGGGCGTGGAAAGCGCCTTGTTTTTGATTTTGAAAGGGGAAGAATTGATGACGACTTTCACGCCCCCGTGCAGGTGACCTCTGATGGAGCCGTTTTTGTGGTCCGACGACACGGTCGGGTCCTTGAATTTCCCGGTGCATTCCACCACCATATCGACGCCGTAGAGCTTCCAGGGAATATCAGCAGGATTTCTTGCTTCGCGCAGAACCGTAACCGGAATTCCATCCACTAAAAGTTTGCCCTGCTTTTCATCCACGATTTGGATGATTCTTTCCGCCTTGACGCCGTAAAGAAATTTATGCATCAGCCCGTAGGTGGTGTCTTTTTCAATCGCCTGAGCAATGGCATCCATGCCGGTGCCTGCTTCCCGTCCCAGATTGACAACGATTTCCTTGAAATATTTTCTGTTGATGTGGTGCCACAGCGTCAGTTTGCCGATTCTGCCCAGCGAATTGATGCCTAAAACAGGCTTTTTGTTTTCGAAAGCTTCTGCGACCATTTTTTAGACCTCCTTCATTGTTGAAATAAAATTATAATTAAACCCGGAAACTACGATGCGCCGACGTAATATCCGCGGTTGAATTATTTTATCCGAGAAATGACCGAAAGCAAAAACCGGTCCTGCGGGGTTTTCGGAATGTTTGTTTTGGGGAAGAAACTGTCTGAAATAACTTTGAATCGTTGAAAAAAAATGGAAAAACGCCCCTGCCTCTGGGCGCAGAAAAGTACAATTAAAATAAGGTTTTGGGGTGACCGGGACCATACAACATCTCCCTTAAAAGGTCGATGTTTAAATACATCAAAACCAGCTCAAAGTCAAGGGCTGCGAGAGTAAAATATTGCTTTCTTAAACGCCCAACGTATTTTTTTATAAGCCGTCAGATTATTTGAGGAAAAGCTTTGCTCCGAATGACCATTGGTGCAAAGTTTGCCTCTCTGGAGGGGAATTTCTTGCGGGGAGTTTTATTGTGGGGTAAAATATAAATAAGATGCTTAAGCGAGGTAAAAAATGCTCATCAAGCGCTCGGTTCTTGTTTTAATCCTTTTCGCCGTTGTGGCCGGCATCGGCGCATGCCGCAGAGAAGGCGATGAAAGCAGGATTAAGAAAGTCATCGTCAGCATCCAGGATGCCGCCGAACAAAAGGATGTGAAAAATGTCATCCGTCATCTTTCCGAATCCTATCTCGACCCGCAGGGATACAATCGGGAGGCCGTCAAAGCGCTGCTGCTGGGCTATTTTTTTCGGTATCCCAAAATATCGGTCTACATCAATAATTTGCAAATCACCGTTGACGGATCTTCCGCCAAAGCCTCCTTTGAAACTGTCCTGACCAGTAAAGAAAAAACCGGTTCCCTCAAAGACATTATCCCGCAGGCTCTCGGAATTTATGCCTTTGATGTCGAGCTGAAAAAGGAATCCGGCGACTGGAAGGTCACCTCGGCGCGCTGGGAGGACATAGGCGTCAACAGCGAATTGCCGACCGACAAACCTTAGGATTGGTTCCTTTGATGAAAGAATCCGACTCGATTTAAGGGCAAAGTTTTTGTCCTTTTGCGGCATTGAGCAATTGGCAATCCCCCATGGAGCAGGCCTGCTGCAAATCACCGCATCCCGCTTTGTTATTGCCCTGGTGCAGATACACAACGCCCCTGTTTTTATAAACTTCAGCAAATTTCGGCGTCAAACGGATGACCTGATTGTAATCCTCGATGGCCTGCGGAAACTGACGCAGGTTGGCGTAAGCATTGCCCCTGTTGTAGTAGGGTACGGGAAAAGTCGGGGAAAGTTTGATGGCCTCCGAGTAGTTTTCAATGGCCTTCTGAAACTGACCCATATTGTAGTAAGCCGTGCCTCTTTTGATAAAGAGCCGGGGATTCCGGGGGATCAGTTCGATAAGCTGATCAAGATATTCGACGGCTTTCTGGGGATCGGTATATCGGCCGTCTTTCCAAAGCGCCTCGGCTTTCTGAATGAGATCCGCCGCTTTTTCTTTTTTGTCGGTAGAACAGGAACAGATCAATGCCAGAGCGAGAAATACCGGCAGAATGAGTTTGCGCATACACGGGCCTCCGATTTTTTAAATTTTGCCTGATGAAAAAAATTTATTTTGCTGATGATGTCTTTTCAATAATGCCCAGAAATTGATCCGCCTTCAGCGAGGCCCCGCCGACCAGCGCGCCGTCAATGTCTTCCATGGCGATGAGATCGCCGATGTTGTCCCGGGTGACGCTGCCGCCGTAGATAATACGGGTTTGCTCTGCCGCCGGCCCGCCGTAGAGACGCCTCAGGAGACCGCGGATGAAGCCGTGAACCTCCTGCGCCTGCGCGGGCGTGGCCACCTTGCCCGTGCCGATCGCCCACACCGGCTCATAGGCGATGACGACGTTTTCCAGATTCTCCATGCCGCTCAACCCCGTTTGCACCTGCCTGCCGACAATGTCCTGGGTGATGCCCCGGTCTCTTTCCTCATCCGTTTCCCCGACGCACATCACCGCGATCAGTTCGCAGGCCGTCGCTTTTTTGACCTTCCGGTTGACGTCCGTGTCCTGTTCGAGAAAGTATTTGCGGCGCTCGGAGTGGCCGATGATGACGTAGGAACAACCGACGTCCTTCAGCATCAGCGGAGAGACCTCGCCCGTGAAAGCGCCCTTGTCTTCAGGATACATGTTCTGGGCGGCCAGGCAGACAGGTGATCCCTGGATGACTTGATGCACGGAAGCCAGCGCGGTGAAAGGCGGAGCCAGAACCACTGTTCCGCCTTGCAAACCGGCTGCCCCCTCCTTGATGGCTTTTGCCAGAGCGATGGATTCGGCAACGGTGTTGTGCATCTTCCAGTTGCCGGCGACGATCCATTGTCTCATTGAATTTTCCTCATTTTTCCAGCGCGGCGATGCCCGGCAGGGTTTTTCCTTCCAGCCATTCCAGAAAAGCGCCGCCGCCCGTTGAGATATAAGTCATTTTCGCGTTCTGCCCGGCTTTTTTGATGGCCGTTTCTGTGTCGCCGCCGCCGATGATGGAGATGGCGCCGGAATCGCCGACCGCCGCGGCCATGTCAAACGTTCCCTTGCTGAAAGGTGCCAGCTCGAACATGCCCAGCGGACCGTTCCAGATGATGGTCTTGATGCCCTTGAGAGCTTCCCTGAAAAGTTCAACCGTTTTCGGACCGATGTCCAGTCCGATCCAATCGGGCGGAATGTCCCTTATGCCGCAGATTTTCGCTTCGGCGTCCGCGGCAGCGGTTTGCGCGATCACGGCATCCACCGGCAGCAGAAAATCAACCTTTTTGGCTTTGGCTTTTTCCAGAATGTTGCGCGCGGTTTCAAGCATTTCATCTTCGCAAAGCGACTTGCCAATTTCGACGCCCTGGGCCTTCAAGAAGGTGAAAGCCATACCGCCGCCGACGAGGATTTTGTCCACCTTCGCTATCAGGTTTTCCAGGACGCCGATTTTGTCGGAAACCTTCGCACCGCCGATCAGCGCGGCCAGCGGACGGGCCGGGTGAACCATGGCTTTGTTGAAATATTCGACCTCGTTTTTCAGCAGGAATCCCGCGGCGCAGGTCTTCACGAAATCGGTGATCGCCGCGTTGGAAGCGGCCGCGCGGTGTGCCACGGCGAAAGCGTCGTCAATGTAGATGTCGCACAGCGCGGCGAGCTGTTTGGCGAACTCGGGATCGTTTTTGTCCTCGCCGGGATGAAAGCGCAGATTTTCCAAAAGAATGATGTCGCCGTCTTTCATGCCGGCGACGGCCCGTTCGACTTTTTCTCCGATGCAATCGTCCATAAAAGGGACATCCCTTTTCAAAAGATCGGACAGCACGCCGGCGACGGGCTTGAGCGACATTTCCTCGACGCGTTTGCCCTTGGGTCTGCCCAGATGGGAAGCCACAATGAGTTTGGCTCCCCGTTCCAGGGCGTATTGGATGGTGGGAAGGTGCGCCCGCACGCGCCGGTCGCTCGTCACGCGCCCCTCCTTGTCCAGTGGAACGTTAAAATCCACGCGCAGAAAAACCTTCTTGCCTGTCATGTCAATCTGATCAATGTACTTCATGTGCCTCATCCTCGCTTTGCTTATTTCATGATGAACTGGAGCAACTCCAGCATTCGGTTGGAGAAGCCCCATTCGTTGTCGTACCAGGAGAGAATTTTGGCCATCCTGCCGCCGATGACGGCGGTGTTGAGCATGTCCACAATGGAGGAATGTTTGTTGCCGTTGAAATCACAGGAAACCAGTTCTTCCTCGGAACACATCAAAATGCCTTTCATGGTGCCTCGGGCGTATTCCCGGAACTTGTCATTGATTTCGTTTTTATCGGTTTTTCGGGAAAGCGTCACCACGAAATCAACCAGCGAAACATTCGGCGTCGGCACGCGGATGGCCAGCCCGTCGAGTCTTCCCTTCATTTCCGGAATGACTTCCGCGATGGCCCGGGCCGCGCCGGTGGTCGTGGGAATCATCGAAAGCGCCGCCGCGCGGGCGCGCCTGAGGTCGCGATGCGGCTCGTCCTGGACCACCTGATCGTTGGTGTAGGAATGGATGGTCGTCATCAGGCCGTATTCAATCCCGAATTCTTCATGCAGAATCTTGACGATCGGCGCGAGGCAGTTGGTCGTGCAGGAGCCCATCGAGATGATGTGGTGCTTGTTTTTGTCGTAGGCTTCCTGATTCACGCCCAGGACAAAGGTCACGTCCGGATTCTTGGCGGGCGCCGAAACGACCACTTTTTTCGCGCCGGCCTCGATGTGTTTGCCGGCGCCTTCCCGGTCGGTGAATTTTCCGGTACTTTCCAGGACGACGTCAATACCCAGGTCTTTCCAGGGCAGGGTTTGGGGTTCCCTGACGGAAAAGGTTTTGATTTCCTTTCCGTCAACGAGGATGGCATTGCCGGAGACCTTCACCTCGGCATCCAGAATTCCGTGGGTGGAGTCATACTTCAGCAGATGGGCGAGCGTCTTGGCGTCGGCCAGGTCATTGACGGCGACGAATTCCACGTCCTTGTTTTTATATCCGGCCCGGAAAACCAGCCGGCCGATTCTGCCAAAGCCGTTGATCGCTATTTTTACGGGCATAAACACCTCCTTGAAAGCGGGAAAATTATTCATGAAAAGAAAGCGTTTGTCAACCAGTTTTGGCTTTGCGAAATGACGCGGATAATCGGCTTTGCCCGCACGGTGCAGGGATGGGAAAACACGCCGAAACACGACGAACTGGAAGCTCGAAACGTCAGAACAAATTTGTTGACAATTATTATATAATGAACTTTATTCAGGCCATCAACAATCTAGAAATAAAAGAACGGACATGGAGGAAAGATGGGATTTTTCCGGAAGATCATGGAGATGGTGCTTTTGCTGACGGCGGCATTGATGGTTGCTTCCTGCGGGCAGGGCCTGTTGGAAACCACCAATGTCAACGAAAAAGGACCCTCCACCGTAATTTTCAGCAGTCAGTTTAAAGATACCCTAAGGGAGGTGACGCCGCCAAGTTTTACCAGCAAAGTAGTCAACTACGGAGACGCGCTCGGAGAACTGCCTTCTGATCCGGCCATGGAGGGCTATAAATTCGGCGGCTGGTATACGCAGCGGGACGGCTATGGGGTCAATGTTACCGAAAATACAAAAATATATCAGGATACGACTGTTTTTGCTTACTGGTATAATTATAAAGTTACTTTCCTGAATGACGGCGCGCTGTATGCCAGCAGGGGAGTTGCGTTGCCGGAAAAGACCGTCCGAACCATGCCTACGCCGCCGACAAAAACCGGTTTTAAATTTGCCGGCTGGTATGATGCAGAGGGACATGAGTTTATAGCCAATACGGAAGTCACGGCCGACAAAACGGTTTCGGCGCGGTGGGTAACCGCGGAAGTCTATGCGGTGACTTATGACAGCGAAGAGGGGAGCGCTGTGGGCGTTCAATACGTCGTTTCACCGGAGGAGACCGTCGGAGCGTTGCCCGCGGATCCCGTCCGTCTGTTTTATTCGTTCGGCGGGTGGTGGACGGGAAGAAACGGCGGCGGCACGCAATTTACAGCCAGCACGATTGTGACAAGCAATTTGACCGTGTACGCGAAATGGACCGCTGATCCCGGTTATACCTTGACGTATAACAGTTACGGCGGAACGCCGGTGGATAAACAGTATATTATTCTTTCTTCCGGAAATACCGTGGCAACGGGAACCACAGAGGGCGATTTGCCCGCCGCGCCCGAGAAAGCGTGTTACAGTTTTGCCGGTTGGTTTACGCAGCCGGAGGGAACGACGGAATTCACAAAAGACACCGAGGTCAGCCAGGATATGACGATTTACGCCAAATGGACGTGGGATCCGCTGCCGGTGTCCGGCACGTATGCCATAGGCGACCGCGGTCCCAGCTGTGTCGGGAAGGTCTTCTATATTGAGACGGCTGCCGATGGAACTTACGGCTGGGAAATGGCGCCTCCGGACTGGTATTTGAGTCCCGACAATCCTTCTCAGACCACCGATCCTTATATGGTATGGATAGAAGGGACGGAGAAGGATGAGTGGGATAATTATATCATTCAGACCATTCTCAACGGAAACACGTCAACGGCCTTCGGTACCGGACCGACCAATACCGACGCGATCATCGCGCAGGAGGGACACACCGACAGCGCGGCCAGGAAGTGCCGGGATTACAGAGGCGGCGGTTTTGATGACTGGTTTTTGCCGTCTCAGGAAGAACTGGCGCTGATGTTTGCCAATAAGGATGTGAAACGGTCGGGCGGTTTTTATGATGCGGATGATGAAGGGTACTGGAGTTCATCGGAATACGGCGCAAGCGACAGCTGGTCGCAATACTTCATTTCAGGCAAACAAACCGGAACGAGAAAAGGGCAGCAAAGATTGGTGCGGCCGGTCCGCCGCTTCAAGATTTCCTGATCGTCGAGGGGGCGAAAGCCCCCTTTTTTTGGAATTCTTTCGAAGGAATTCGCCTAAAAGCAACCCTCAAGTCATAAACAGGTCATTGGTCGAGAAATTCGGATCGGTCGTTAGATTAATGCCCAGCCTTCTCAGGCCCGCTTCATCGCCGGGCGTGGGCATATGCGTCATGTGCGCTTCGCAATCCCTCAACTCCTGCAGTTTCTCCAGCGCCAGCTGGGCGGCGGGATTGCTTGTGGCGCTGATGCTGATGGCGATGAGGGCCTCTTCCAGATCAAGGCTCACCGATTTTTCACCCAGAATCTCGGTTTTGAGATTTTTTACGGCGTCGGTGATTTGCGGCGGCAGAAGTTTGATTTTGTCGGGAATTTCCGCCAGATGTTTGATGGCGTGGATGACCATGCTGGTTGCGGCGTGCATCAGGGAGGAATTGCTGCCGGTGATGATGGCGCCGTCCTTGAGTTCAATGGCGGCGCCGCAGAAAATGCCTTCGTTGCCTCTTTCGTAATCTCTTTCTCCCGCGGGAGCGGTGCCGGCCGCTTCGCGCGCCGGGATGACCACCGAACGTTCTTCCGGCTGGAGGTTGAAATCCTTCAGAAAAAGCTCGACTCGCTGAACGGTTTCCCTGTCGGCAAACCCCATCGCGTACTCACAGCGGTAGCGGAAATAACGCCGGATAATTTCCATCTTGGCCGCTTTCTGCGTGACGTCGTCATTGACAATGGCAAATCCCGCGCGGTTGACGCCCATATCCGTCGGCGATTTGTAAAAGGAAGGCCTTCCCGTGATTTTTTCCAGGATTCTTTTCAGGACCGGAAAGACTTCCACGTCGCGGTTGTAGTTGACGGCCTTCTCGCCGTAAGCGTCCAGATGGAAAGGGTCAATCAGATTGAAATCGCGGATGTCGGCCGTGGCCGCTTCATAGGCCACATTGACCGGATGCTTGAGCGGAATATTCCAGATGGGGAAGGTTTCAAACTTCGCGTAGCCGGATTTTATTCCGCGTTTGTAGTCGTGGTAAAGCTGCGAAAGGCACGTGGCCATTTTGCCGCTTCCCGGTCCCGGGCCGGTCACGATGACCAGAGGTTTGTTGGTTTCGATGTAATCATTGACGCCGTAGCCCTCGTCGCTGACGATCGTTTCCACGTCCGTCGGGTAGCCTTTGGTGAACCGGTGCGTGTAAACCGCGATGCCGCGCCGCTCCAGTTTGTTTTTGAAGATCATCGCGGCGGGTTGTTCCTCAAAACGCGTGATGACGACGCCCAGCACATGGATGCCCCATGCCCGCAGGTTGTCAATCAGCTTCAAGGCATCGGCGTCATAGGTGATGCCGAAATCGGCGCGGATTTTTTTGCGTTCGATGTCTCCCGCGTAAATACACAAAACCACGTCCGCCTTATCCTTGAGTTCCTGCAGCAGCCGCATTTTGACATTCGGGTCGTAGCCGGGAAGAACGCGTGCGGCATGATAGTCATACAGCAGTTTGCCCCCGAATTCGAGATAGAGTTTGTTGTTGAAGCGGTCAACTCTCTTGAGGATTTCAGCCGTCTGTTCCCGGATGTATTTTTCATTGTCAAAGCCCTGTTGCTGGATCATCTGCGTTTCTCCTTGCGGCATATGGAATGGTTCATTTATGTTGTATAAATAGAACAATTTTGTATGTCAATGAAATGTTGATCCAAAAAAGAGAATCATGGAAATTGCCGTCCGGTTCATGTATAGATGCCAAAATCATTGATATTTTCTGGAGGGACAACCTTTGACTGATCATTTTCATCCGCCTGCTGGGGTGACCGGACTCATGGCTTTGGCGGCGGCGGTTTTTTTGTTGACGCTGACCGCCTGCGGTCCGGGGTTGAATAAGCACCGCTTGGATGCCGGGGATTTGACGGGGACGAACGTCAGGGTGCTTTTCGGCGGAGATTTCGCCTTCGGCGACACGTATGAGGAAGGAAGAAAGATAATCGAGCGCTACGGCCATGGGCACGGTATGAAAAATCTGGCGCCGCTGCTGAATCGGTCTGACTTTTCGATGGTGAATCTGGAGACACCGCTGACGTCCGTTGATATCCGGCCTTATCGGGCTTTGAAAAAATGGGTTCATCGCGGACACCCCGACACCTATGCCCGATTGCTCAAGGAATACCGCATTCACGCGGTGGCGCTGGCCAACAATCACGCGACGGATTGCGGCACGGAAGGTCTTCTGGAAACGATACGTGTTCTCGATAAGGCTTCCGTGCTGCGGACGGGTGCCGGGGGCGACGCCCGCGAAGCCGCCCGTCCCCTCATCCGGGAGATTGCCGTGGGGAATGATCTGATTCGGCTCGCGGTGTTTGCCGCGTATGAAGACGACCGAATCATCGGCGCGGAGCCCGACTGGCCTTTCGCCTCAGAAGAAAAGCCGGGCGTGAACCTTCTGGCTTCGGAGAGCGTCTTCCAAGGCATCAAGGCGTTCAAGGAGAAAAACCCAAAAGGCCTCGCGGTGGTTTTTCCGCATTGGGGCGCGAATTATTCCTGGAAGTCGCCGGCGCAGACCGAACGGGCACGACAGCTCATCGATGCGGGCGCCGACATCGTCATCGGCCACGGCGCCCACATGCTGCAGGAGATTGAAAACTATCAGGGCAGGTGGATTATTTATTCTCTGGGCAATTTTGTTTTCAATACTCCGGGGCGTTACGCAAAGAACAACGCGTGGCCTTACAGCGCCGTTGCCTTTCTGATCTTTGCGGCGAATCAGGACGGCCGCAGCGTGCGCGTCCGTCTTTATCCCATTGTCACCGACAATCTCGCGACCGGGTATCAGCCCCGCGCGGTGGAGGAAAACGAGTTCAACACGGTGGTTGAAGTCCTTCGGGAGAAAAGCGCGCGCGCCCCGGCGCCGCAGCGGAGTCTGACCACGGGAAAAGACGAGATGGGATTCTATCTCGAGGGAGACGTTTTGTGAAATGTTTTTTATCCGGAAATCCAGGCGGGTGAAAATGAGGAGCTGTCGGTTGAAAATGTTTTTGGCCGTCCTGATGATGGTCCTTGGCGCCGTATCCGCGACGGCGGGGCCGGCGGCTTTTTCTCCGCCTCTGCGGCTGGATGGGGCGATGCTGGATGGCTGCGTCAAACTGGCGGGAGAATACCTGCTGGCCAGTCAGAAAGACGAGGGCAATTTCGTCTATGAATACGATTTTCTTTCGCGCCGTCCCACCGCGGAGGACAATCCGGTGCGGCAGGCGGGCGCCCTGTGGGGTCTGGCTTTGCTCCACAAGAAACGGGCCTCCGCGCGAACCTTTGCCGCGCTGGAAAAAGGTCTCGGCTTTTTCAAACGACACTCCCGCGTGACGGGGGAGGCGCGCTACCTTGTCTATCCGGGGGAGAAGAAAGGTCCCCTGGGAGCCGTCGCGCTCGTCGCGCTGACGCTTCTGGATTTCATTCCGTCCATCCGCGATGAAAAAATCAAAAGTCGCTACGCCAATGATTTGAAGCAGTATTTGAATTTCCTCCTTTCCGCCCGCCGGACGGACGGACGGTTTCTTTCCGGTTATGATCTGGAAACGGGAAAACCCTCCGGCGAGCCCTCGCCCTATTTTGACGGAGAAGCGCTGCTGGCGCTGGCAAAGGCCGCCCGGCAGCCGAAATTTGTTTCATGGAAGCCGCTGGTTCTGGAGTCGGCTGACGCCATGTATCGGACGTATGTCCGCGAAGCGCTCGAACGGGAAGCCGACAGTCCCGTCACGAAGGGATTTTATCAGTGGGGTTCCATGGCGTTTTTTGAAATTTATGAGGCGCGCTGGGGGGACTACCGGCGGTACGGCCGGTATATTCTTGAGCTGGCCGACTGGATGATGGACGTTCATCAGATTCTGCGGCGTCCGAAAAACACCGCTTACGCCTATGAGGGGCTGAGCTGCGCCTACGCCGTGGCGCGCCGGGAAAAAAACGACGAGGCCGCTGAAAAAATCGCCCGGGTCGTTGATGAGGGGTTGCTCCGGCTTCTTTCCTGGCAGATAGGAAGCCCGCTGGAGGTTGATTTTCTGAAACAGGCATCCGATCCCCGCGCCCGGGGCGGGGTGATGAACGGCGGACGGGATCCCGTCCTGCGCGTTGATGTCACCCAGCACCAGCTTCACGCGATGATGCTTGCCCGGCGGCATCTGTATTCCCTGTCCTCCGGAGCGAAACCTTCAAAGGCTGAAGCGGGAGATGTCTCCGCCCGCGATGTGGAGCGGGCGATCCTTCTGGCCGGCGAATATTTGAAAAACGCCGTGAAGGAAGACGGATCTTTTGTGTATGAGTACTTTCCCCGGACGAATCAGGTCAATTCGCAGTACAACATGCTTCGCCATGCCGGAACGCTTTGCGCCATGGCGGAAATCTACGAGCTGACGGGGGACAAAAGCCTGCTGGCCGGGATTCAAAAGGCCGTTTTGTTTCTGCTTGGAACCCTGAAACCCGGGCGGATCGGCGAGCAGGAGGTGCTGGTGGCGCTGGATGACGGACATGTCAAACTCGGGGCGAACGCCCTGGCGATTTTGGCGCTGGTCAAGTTCATGGATGCGACCGGCAGCCGGGATGAACTCGAGACCGTCCGAAAACTGGCGCGCTGGATTTTGCTGACCCAGTCTCCGCAGGGACGTTTCCTGATTCACAAGCAGGATTTCGTGACGCGGAAAATTTCGGATTTCGAATCCGCCTACTATCCCGGAGAAGCCGTCTACGCCCTGAGCGTTCTGTATCGGCTTGATCCCGATGAGCGGTGGCTGGATGCGGCGGAAAAAGCGGCAAACTATCTGATTTACGTGAGGGACGGCGGGAAAACCATTTTCGGGTTGAGCCATGATCACTGGCTTTTGTACGGCTTGAACGCGCTGTACCGTCAGCGCCCGCGAAAAGCGTATTATGAACATGCGTTAAAGATTGCCGAGGCGGTTTTGAGCGCTCAAAACAGAGAAGCGCATCATGAAGCTGCGGGGAGTTTTGACGCTTCGGCGCGCTCCATGCCGGCGGCCGCCCGCGTGGAAGGATTGTGCGCCGCCTATCAGCTGGCCCGGGATTTCGGTACGGCGCAGGAGAGGGAGAGGATTGTCGGCGCGATTTTCCGCGGCGCCGGGTTCTTGCTGAAAAACCAGGTCACCGAAGAGCTGGCGCGAAAAAAGAAGTGGTCCCGGCGGGCCGTCGGAGGATTTCTGGAAAGCCCTCGGACGCCCGCCATCCGGATTGACGGCGTGCAGCACAATGTTTCGGCGCTCCTGGGCGCTTACCGCGTCTTGCGGGAAAACCGCTGAGAAAGCCCATGTCGTGGCGCGCCCCTTCAGGTAAAGAAAAAGCCCGGGGCTGGAATCCGGGCTTTTTTCCGGCGTCTTTTTCAGGACAGGACCGGGGGCAAACTATTTTTTCTGCGCGTCGTAGAGTTTGATGACCTTGTCGGTAATGTCAAGTCCCTCGGAGGCAATCAGCGCGGACCTTCTTTCAAAGATCATCGAGTAATTTTCATTTTTGGCGATTTGCTTGAGAATGTTTTGCACATCGGCGAGTATTTTCTGCGTCATCTCGATGTCTTTTTTCTTCAATTGCTCATTGAAGTCGCTTTCGAGGCGCTTGAGTTCCTTGATTTCCTGAGCCAGCTTTTCGCGCTTTTCCTTCAGGCCGGGCGAGTTTTGACCGGCGTTTTTCAAATCCTTTTCCAGGCTGGCCGCCTTGTCGCTTTTTTCCTTGAGAATCGCTTTTTTGGCCTCGAGGTCTTTTTGATAAATCGCCCTGGCATCCTTGGCGGCCTTGGAGTCTCTCATGATTTTGCCGACGTCAACAAAACCGATTTTGAGATTTCCCTCCGCGGCGATGCCCGCGGGAGCGGCTCCGAGCCCAAGGGCGACGGCAAGCACCAGCGCCCACGACAAGACGAACCCCTTCATTGTTCTTTTCATGCGTTTTCTCCTTTCTTTTTGTCATCGGGATGATGATTTTGCTTCATCATTCATCTGCTTTTTTGGTTCCGGGAAGACTTTAAAATTGGAAAAGATTTTTGTCAATCCATTCCTCAAAAGGATTTAAAAAAGGCAGGGCTTGCAAAGCCCTGCCTTTTTTTGAACATCCTCAAGGACGCCCGGGGCTGTCTGACCTTTCCCCGCGCGCCCTTGGGGGAGACCTTCTTACCACTCGAACCTGAGGCCGACCAGACCGGTATGCGTGATGAGATCGCTGTTGATCTGGGCGTCATACTGGATGTAGGCCGCCACATTCCGGTTGAACTTCAGGTTCAGGCCCAGGCCGACAATGGCGCTGTCGCGGCTGAGGTCCTCGGCTTCCACCGACCACCAGCTCGAGCCGGAGCCGCTGCCCGCGAGGCGCGCCTTGATCATGTTGTCGTCGTTGGAGAACTCGTGAGCCCACTTCAGTCTCAGCTCCGGCGTCAACACGGCCGAGGCGCCCAGTTTGATGGGACCGCTGATGTTCACGCCCAGGAAGCTCTGGTAGGAACCGATGTCGTTTTCGTCATAGGTCAAATTGTACATTCCCGCGCCCGTTTCCGTGAACGCATCCAGCGTCAGATAATCAACCTGGAAGGCCACGGACGGACGGATAATCACGCCGCCCGCGTTGAACTTGTAGCCGGCTTCGCCGTAGCCCAGGTATTCTCTGCCGTCGTAATCCGATTTGGCGACCAGACCCGGGGCGAAGGTGATGTAACGGTCGAAGTCATAGGTGTTGTAGGCGAAGGTGAAGATGCCCGCCGCGTACCAGGGCATGCCGTTGTAGCAGGCGTAGAGGGTGCCCTGATAGCTGTTCATCTTGCCTTCGTCGGCCAGATCGTCGAAATCCAGTTTCGCGGTGGAGATGCCTCCGCTGACGCCCAAGAACAGGTTGTCCGTGACGCGGAAATCGAATCCCAGCATGCCGCCGTAGAGCTTCTGGTTGTATTTGGTGATGATGTCGTCGGAGCGGCGGTCGCCGTAGCTGAAGTAGCCGTCGATCCACAGACCCCAATTCGTGCCCGAAGCGATTTGACCCTGGCCGATGTTGCCCACCGCCGCCAGCAGAAGCGGTGTGGCGTCGCTGAGCGTCTCACCGCCGCCGGCCAGCGCCATCTGCGTGTAGGGCGTAAACGCCATGCCGGAGCTGCCGCTGTTTTGGGCGAAGCTGGCGCCGCCCAGATGGTTGTTGATGACGCCGAGGTAATTGCCCAGACCGCTGAAGCTCAAACGCTGCATGGCGCTCTGCGTTCCGCCGCTGGCCGAGGCCATGCCCGCCGCCGCGTCTTCGGGTGACAGCACCAGCAGTTCATCCAGGAAGGTGCGCATATCGCCCGTTGCCGTGTCGTAGATTTCGTCGAGGGCGGAGCCGAATCCGTTTAAACTCTCCGGCATGCCCGAGGTGAAGCTCAGACGGGTCAGGGCCAGGTCGAAAATATCGTCTTCATCAAGATCAATCATCTCCGGGCTGAGGAAAGCCGAAGTTGAAACCACGGAGCCCCACGGAGTAAAGTCGGCAGAGGATAGATTCAGAACATTTTCGTAGATCGTCTCCTTCGCGTAGGTGCCCGCTGTGGGAATCACGACGATGGCTCCGTCGCTGAAATCCGCTTCCGAACTGACCAGCAACGCCCCCGTGGCGCCGGTGGCGGAAACGACATATCCCAGCGATGCGCCTTCATCCTGCGAGAAGTAGTCTGTTTGCACGCCGCCATCGGCCGAGCCGCGCTGTCCGAGCGCCAGGATGCCTTCATGCACGGTCATGGTATGGCCGTCATAGGAATCAGATGCATAGTCATAATCTCCGTTGAGAATCCAGGTGCCGGCGCCGGTCTTGTCCAGGTAGGAGAACCGCTGAATCTGATCGGCGTTGATTGTGCCTTCGCCGTCGAGCACCATGTAGTTATCAGGATATTCATTGTCGGCCTGAATGATGCCGTTGATGACGGACCCGGTCGTCAGAGTGACGGTATTGTAGTCGTCAGTCACATAAATGGCCGTTCCTCCTGTTCCGGTAACCGTCCCGGAGTTGACTATGGTCGTATAACCGCCACCCGCAGCTATGCCTGTTGAGCCGATGATGGTTCCCGAGTTGTCGATCGTCGTCGAATCGCTTGCATAATTATTGACGTACAGGCCGTATTTGCCGCCCTGAATGGTTCCGGAGTTGGTGACGGAGGCATCATACGCTTCGATATAGACACCGTAGTGGCCCTCAATGGTGCCGCTGTTGTTGACTGTCGCCAATCCCGCATTTGTGATGAGTACGCCACTGCCTTCGACGACGCCCCGAATCGTGCCGCTGTTTTCAACCGTGGCTGATTCGTATACATAGACAATGCCCACGCCGTTGCCAATTCCCCAGATGGTTCCAGAGTTGGTCACTTTGGCTTCGGTCAGATAGGCCATGCCCACGCCGTCCTGACCGCCCCGAATCTCTCCGGCGTTGGTCACAGTGGCCGTGCCGCCATACATGATGCCGACGCCAAAGCCTCCGCTTCCAATGTTCATCAGCTCGATGGTGCCGCCTTTTTCATTGGTGACATTGATGATGTCCGCGTATCCGGCGCCCACGCCCAGGTATCCGCCCTGAATCGTGCCGGAGTTGGTGATGTTGATGGTGCCCGGCAAATCCAGATCGTCATCGTCATCCATCGGAATGGCTTTCGCGAGGGCGCCCATCGCTCCATAAGCGCTCACGCCGGTATAGGAGCCCTGAATCGTTCCGGAATTGGTGATATTAATCGTCGCCGCGACATCATCTTCCGTTCCGTACTCACCGTCCTGGCCCGCGCCGCCCGTCGCTTCATAAGCGCCCACGCCCGCCAAAATTCCCGTGATGGTGCCTTTATTCGTCACGTCAATCGTTTCCGCGCCGATAATGCCGACACCCGAGGGGATGTAATCGTCATCGTCATCCGAGCCCATGTAGCCCACACCGCCCTGAATGATGCCGCCTTCATTGTTGGTCACTGTGACCGCGCCCGCAGAGGCGACGCCCACGCCGCCGAGATAGGCCTGAATCGTGCCGGAGTTTGTCACATCAACGGGACCCGGTATCCGCACCTCCATCAGATCATCGTCATCATCGTAATATGTTTCTTCATACGCGCCGGTTTCGATGATGCCCACGCCGTAGCCGTATCGGCTCTGGATCAGGCCGCCGGTGTTGTTGGTGACTTTGGCGGCGTCGGCGTAGGCGATATAAATGGCATCGCCGTTACCATCTTCGTCATGAGAACCGAATGCCTGAATCGTGCCGGAGTTGACCACTTCGGCGGTTGCCATGGCCGGTGTCCCGATATACTTCATGGCGATGCCGCGGCCTTCGTAGGATTGAATCACGCCGCCGGCGTTGTTGGTGACTTTGGCCGAATCCATTCCGCCGATGTAGATGCCGTCATAATCACTCATAATCGTGCCGGAATTGGTCACCGTCGCGCTGCTGGGGCCAAGGTCGTCGTCATCGTCAGCGACAAGCTCGGAATAGCCGGCAGAGCCGTAAATCGAAATGCCGCTGTAATAACCCCTGATGGTTCCCGCGTTGGTGACCGTTGCGGTGTTTACGTCAGTCATATATATGCCGGCGTCATCTTCCCCGAAGATAAAGCCGCCCGCCAGATTGGTGACGTTGGCTTTATCAATGCCATCAAGGTAAATGCCCGCGTAATCATACTCATCGTAACCGCTCAGGATCGTGCCCGAATTGGTGACGGTGGCGTCATGAACGTCTTCAATCCCGATGCCGTCCATGTAGCCGTAAATCAAGCCCGCGTTGGTGACCGTGGCGGTGTCAATGGAGTTCATGTATATGCCTTCACCTTCGAAGCCGGTGATTTGTCCGCCGGCGTAGTTGTTGACCGTTGCGGTTTCTGCTCCACCAATATATATACCGCCGCCGTCATAATCACCATAGTAGCCTTCGATTCTGCCGTAATTGTTCACGGTAACCGTGTCCGTATTCTCAATATGTATCCCGTCGTCATCATAGCTAAATAGCTCTCCGCCAGCGTAATTATTTACGATCGCCGCATTTCCCTCTGCGATGTAAATGGCATAGGAGGGGCTTACTATGCTGCCGGAATTGTTGACGGTGGCCGTGTCCGGGTATCGAATATCAATACCAATACCATAGGCGCTGCTTTGAATTTTGCCGCCGGCTGAGTTGGTAATGGTCACATCACTGCCGTCGCTTACAATGTAAATGGCGTCGCTATTGGCTTGAATCATGGCATTGCCTAGATTGGTGATGGAGACATCGCCGACGTCCTGCATGGAGATGCCTTTATAATCTCCTTGAATCAGCCCGGCATTGTTGAGCGTGATGTCTCCGACGTTGTTGACGTAAAGCCCTGCGCTGTCCGAGGATTGAATTTGCCCGGCGTTGGATATGGTTGCCGAATCCAGATATTCAATGCCGATACCGGAGCCATAGGCGGAAATCGTGCCGGAGTTGGTAATCGTCGCGGTGCCCGTTCCTGAACCGCTAAGCGAGTCGTCATCAAAGCCTGCAATGTAAATGGCTTCATAATCGGAACCAGCGGAAGTGATGTCCCCCGTATTGTTTACCGTAAAAGTGCCCGTCCCTCCGCTGAAGAGGTAGATGCCATTTCCGTCTTCGCCGGTAATTGTTCCGGCGTTGGTTATCTGGACATCGCCCGCGCCTTCGCTATCGAAAACAATACCGTTGTAATAACCATAGATATCTCCGCCGACATTGTTTTGTATCCTTGCGGTCAGCGCACCGTCGCT
>ERZ795047.222-NODE-222-length-74480-cov-9.659698_pt1 | contig 74480 bp, 69 predicted proteins | sample MGYA00375131_ERZ795047 | MGnify/ENA primary metagenome ERZ795047 (study PRJEB30176, sample SAMN05720228) | activated sludge metagenome | isolation source: Anaerobic digester | place: Japan | collected 2015-05-20 ... | reverse complement strand
AAATATATACGCCGAAAGCTACATCCAGGTTTTCTTCTGTTCTTAAATTCCATTTTACATCGCCATTATATAAATCATCTTGATATAATGTTTTAACTAATTCACCTCTTACAGTATAAATTCTTATAGTTGATTTATATGGAACATGTGTAAATCTTATAACTCTTTCGCCTCTACCAGATGTTACGAAGCTTGAAAGTTTAGGTTCTCCTTCATGTGTAACAACATAAGGATTAGGAACAACTTTGATTTTGTCTAAATCACTTTTAGCCTTTGCATTGTCTACAGATGGTGGTGTTATTGTAAATGTAAGTTCATCTGTACTTAAAAATGGTTTTGAAGTATTGATTAATAACTTACCGCTAGTTGGTAATTGTTTATTAGGATTTTCATATCTTAAATCAACACGCCATGTTCTAGTGTATTTATTATTACTATATTCCTTAAACCATAAAGAATATATTACTGAAGTTGCCCCTTTATTAACGTTATAAACATATTCAACAGGTGTTCCACCTAATGTAAGATTCTTAACTCTTATATTTGTTGATTTAGCTGTGATTTTAGTAGTTCCTATTGTATCTGGAACACTCATTTCTGTTGCATTAGGTAAAAATTCAATTTCATAGTCATAAGGTACAGCTAAACCATTATATTTTGGATTGTTAGGAACATTGAACACATAAATTGATTGTTTAATAGTATCTGAAACACCTATAAATTTTGTTTTACTTGTATCTATTGCAATTATATCTGGTAATACAGCAACACTTATACCATTAAATATTTTGGTTGGCTCGTTAAAAAGATCTGAATTTTTAAATAGTGTATCGTTTTCACTTATTAAAGACCAATAAGCTGTTTTTCTAGAAGCACCTGTATCAACAAAAGTCATTTTGTATTGTTTTGTTTCAGTTATAGCTTTATTATCAATAATATCAACAAATACTTTTCCGGTTCCGAGGAAACCATCTTTTTTATTTATTTGGACGCTAGCTCGTTGGAAACCAGCAACATTTCTACCAGGTCTAATATATGCTGTGTTACCACCTTTGGTTAAAATTTCACCAGTAGGTGTTACCATAATAGTTTTTGAATTAATTGATGGAAATATACTTTTACTTGCATCACCTCTGTCATAAGCACAAACTGCATAATAATATGTTAATCCAGGTGTAACAGAAGAATCAACAAATTTATTAGTTATACCTGTATTCTTTCCGAGATAGAAAGAATAACCACCAATAATATCTAACATTTCTTTTGTTGCGTAAAAGAAACCTTGTATAGAGTCATCTAAATCGTATTGTGCAATAGGTTTATCATCAACTAAAGAACCAAAAGCATTAGTAATAACTCTTGCATCGCGGAAATCATTGTCTGTAGCTCTGTAAATTTTAAAGCCTTGAAAATCTTTTTCTTTAGTCATTACATCTATAGTATTTTCAGAAATAGCTGGATCCCAATATAATGTAACTTTGCCATCTTCTTGAGTAATATTTACTCTTGGTGCTCTAGGAGGTTTAGCAAAAGTATAACCATTGTTATAAATTGTTTGCATAGAGCGTTTCATTCTAATCACTGCATCATAATCATCACCAAAGAGCAATGCTACAGAGAAGGTTTCTTCTTTATCAGGTAATAATGGGAAATAACCAGATGAATAAATAAAATCACCATCTTGAGGTTTAGCTGGTATAACATCAAATCTACCTGGTTCCATTCTTTGCCACAAATCTTCATCCTGGCTCATATCTGGACCATCAGCTAATGCAAAGAAATTAAAACCTGTTAATCCTATCTGATCACTTTCATCAGAATCAGTTTTCCCAAAATTAGGTTCGCCTTGATCTGGTTTTCCATTTCCTTCACTACCGTCTGGATCAGGACCAGTATAACCATCATCTAAAGGTCCAATACCATCACTACCAACATCATCTGTTTCAGGATTCCAATCTCCATCTTCATCACCTGACCAAAATGTTTTTAGTTCTACAACATCTTTGGTTTTAACATAGGTTGTAATTTTATTACCGGCATCATTGTCTCTTTTTTCATCAACCAATGGATGCCAATGAGTATTATAATTATTTGTAGACAATAATTTGAAGTAATCAATTCTTTTCAAAGCAGGTTTTGGATTTAACGAACCATCATTATTTTTATATTCAATTCTGGATCTAAAATGCAATGATTCATTTTCATCAATTAAACCATCGAGGTCGTTATCAATACCATCATAAGCAGATTCATGCATAACAGCAACAGCACCTTGTATAGGATTTGGTTTTAACCCTTTTTGACCTGGCCAAATATAACCAATAATCCATCCTTCTCTTCGTAGTGTAACACCAGCTTCAACAACAACAGTAGTTCCGCAAGTTTTGAAATAGTTAGTACCAAGTTGAACAGTAGCCTTTGTTCTGTTATATAAACTATCAATTAGAATTACTTCATCACCAACATTAAATACCTTTGTTGTGTCAAAATCGGCAGCGGTAAATCTTTCAATATCTGGACTTGGACAGTCATCATCATCATCAATACCATTATATGCATTGCCAGGTGATTCCAAATAAGCATACCCCACATAACCAACTTTTTGTCCTTTATTACCTTTATTATCTGCATCCCATGAATAAGTAATCCAATCTTGTGGGTCAAAGAACCCTAAATCGTCCTGAGAATCACCATCACCACCTGCAAGTGTACCCACTACAGTACCGAAAGCAGCTTTTCTAAATGGATTAACCCCATCATTTTTGATTTTGTATAACCAAAATATTACATCCTGTGCTAAAATATTGTTCCATTGGAAACCTCTTACAAACATTTGTAATCCCATACCCATACGAGAAGTATCACCACTTAAAGCATTTGGATAAAAACTATATGTTTTGTTAAACTCTCTATCCCAATGGTCATCTGCTACATAATAAGTTTCAAGATCAGCATTTATTACACCTCTACCAAAATAACCATTCCATTGTGTATTTCCTTTTTCATCTTTCCAGGTAGGTTGATCAGCCCAACCTTCAACTGGCCATGATTTAGGTTCATCGCTTATTGCTACAGATTGATATTGTGGATTTCTAAAACCTGGAACTGGATTAAATCCCCAGAACAAGCCAGTTTTAGGATCTTTTTCATCGTATTGACCTTTTCTTGGACCTCTTGATATACTAACCGAGTGGAATTTAGTTTTAGCACTATCATTAGCAAAAGCTTCAACACCTATAAGAGGAGTTAAATCACCAATATAATTATATCCAGAACCTAAAGGCCATTCACCCCTAATATCAACACCTTGATTAAAACCAGAAATTGCACCGTCATTATAGAAAGATATACCCACGCGGTTACCTGTCATGTAACCAATAGTATATAAAGATGGATCACTTGTTCTTAGCTTAATGGGATTTTGTGCTAATGTGATACTAACAAAAGCACAAATCAGTAATACTATTTTATTTATTTTCTGCATTTTCATACCTCATTAAAAGTTATATCTTGCACCAATTTCGATTCTTCTTGGTTCTGCAAAATTAGCAGGATTGTAGAACAATTGTTCTAATGTATTTATACCATATAAATCTGGTTTAATTTTTCTAGCATCTAATAAACCAAATGAGAAATATGGATCACCAGTATCTGTATTAACCCATCTTGGATTATCAAAATCAAACAAGTTATATACATTCACAAATATTGATAAATAATTATTTCCGCTAATTTGGAAATCTTTATTAAACCTTAAATCAACATTATATTGATCTGGTCTTCTTGAGCTATTTCTTGGGAATGCATTTTGTTTAACTGGTGAATTTTTGTTAATAGATGGTGTATATGGTTGACCAGAGTAATAATAAGTTATAATTGAAAAACCAAAGTCTCTTGCTTTATTATATGCAACTGAAAGATTAATAGAATGTGTTTGATCCCAATCCAAAGGTGCTATATATGTTTCAGGTAAAGCACCACCAGCAATTGCATTTCTTGCATCAGCAGGGTTAGAAGCATTACCTTTAACCTCTGAATATGTATAATCTAAGTTAACAGAAAGTCCTCCATAGAATCTTTTAGCCATTTTTATAACAAAACCTTTTGTCATACCAAAGTCAGTATTATCATATTGGCTATAAGATCTTGCTTTACCATATACTAATATTTCTTTATTTTGTGTACCTGTTAAATCACGGAAATCTTCAAAGAATATAGTACCTTCAATTGCTATATCATCGCCAACTTGTTGTTTAACACCTATTTCACCTTTAATTGTTTTTTGTGGCTTTAAATCTGCATTGCCAACTATACCTTGATTACCTGAACCTTGACCAATTTTAAATTCTGGGTTTGTGTATAACAATTCATATGATGGGAATTGATAAAATTGACCATATGAAAAGTGAATTACTCCCTTTTCAGTAATAGGAAATGCAAGACCTAATCTAGGAGATAATTGATATTTAGCTTTTGCTTTTTTATACCAATATGCTTTTCTATCTTCTACTGTTTTTGTAGCTTCGCCAGGATCCTGTATACCATTACCATTATTATCAAAGAATTGGTTTTCTGGTTTCATTGGTGCATAAATATTTGGATCTTCTGGATCTGCTAAGATATGACCATCTGGATCGAAATAATCAAATCTTAAACCTGCATTAAGAATCATATTAAAAGCTTCAATTTTTGTTTGAACATAAGCAGCAGCTTCTAATGGTTTCCTTGTATATTCATCATAATTTGGTGAAGATTTTTCAGGAATCATTACGCTATAAGGCTTAACTTCACGACCTCTTTCATCAGTCATTGGAATTAAATTAAAACTTTTGTAGAATAAATCTAATTGTTTAACATCAAAACCAGTTTGAATAGAAATTTCTTTTGTCACCTGAGATGTTAAATCAAATTTTACTCCATATGTTTTTGTTCTTCTTTCAAATCTATTATTATCAGTACCACCAATTCCAAAAACATAAGAAGGATTTTGAATTAAACGATTATCAACATAATTTGTTGGGCGAACCCAAAATGTATCTACTCCTATGATGCTTTGATAGGCTGGACCAGTATAAATGTCTTCAAATAAGTAATGTTTATACTGTTTATCGAAGTAAGAAAAGTTTAAGTTATAAAAGGTTGTATTGGAAAGAACATGGTTTAATGTTAATGTAGTTGTTAAACCATTTCTAAATCTTTGTAAATTATTATCCGGTGTTAATCTAGCACCATGATTGTATAATTTGAATTTTTCATAATCATACATAGTATTGCTAGAAATGTTAACACCATTCATTAATCTATAGGTTAATTTAATCTGTCCATAAAGACGATCATTAGGATTCATTGAAACATATTTTTCATCAGCAAATTTACGACCTGGTTCGAGATCAACTTTTACATAATTACCTTGTATATAGTCATAAATATAGTAACCACCGCCTTGTGATGATGTTTTAGCTACTGGAATATTATATGTATGGAATTTCCTTTTTCCATATAAATAGCCATCTGTGCTATAATATCTAAAGTTAGTAAAATAAAAGAATTTATCTTTAATAATAGGTCCTGAAAAGCTTGCATCAACATTTCTTATTGCTGGTCTAACTTTGTCTAAATTCCAGAATAAATCATTTCTTGTTGTATAGTAAGAACCAGTGTAAGCTTGAACATTACCAGAGAATTTATTGTCACCATCTTTGGTTACAATGTTGATAATACCAGACATTGCTTGCCCAAATTCAGCATTAAAAGCACCCGATACAACTTGAAGTTCCTGGATAGAACTTGTACCAACGTCAATAACAGCAGAATTATCGTAACCATCTGTAATAGTAACACCATCAATTTGATATGCTACTTGCCCAGCACGACCGCCACGGAAGTGTAATTCACCACCACCACCTTTTGTAACACCTGCTTGTAACTTTAAGATATCATCAACATTTGTAACAGGAAGTTCTTTGATTAAATCAGAATTTACAATAGAAGTGGTAGCTGTAAGGTCTTTTTGTACGAGAGGTCTTTGTGCACGAACAATAACTTCTTGTTTTTGGATTGCTTTTGAAGTTATTTCAAAATCCTGTGTTGTGGTTAAACCAATACTAACACTAATTCCCTGCACTGTCATTTCGTTATAACCAACTACATTCGTAACTCTAACATCATATTTACCCGGCCTAACACCAATAATTGTGTAATATCCATTAACATCTGTTCTTGCAACTTTTCGTTGAGCATCTGTGTTAATTGATAACAACTCTTCAAGTGATAAATCATCATAATTTGGGGTGAGGACAACAACAGCCGCAATAATTGGCTCTTTTGTGTCGCTATCAATCACCCGTCCTGCAACTTTTCCATACTGCGCAAATAGCTGCTGCGAACCAGCTATTAATAACGCAATGATAAATAGAAGGTGATTTTTTTTCATGTGTAACTCCGATGTATTAACGATTAGTTTATTTTTATAACTTTAATTTTAAATTTCGAATTTACACCTATAATAAAAGAGTTTCAAATTTAAAAAGCAAATTAATTTTTTATTTTTTTTTCGACTACTAAAAAAATAATATATTTATTCAGTATAACATCTTAACTCAACCATACATGTAGAATAAATATCACTATAACTCATTATTTATCAATTTATTACAACCTCCAACAATATAAACTTTTTCAATATTATTTTATACTAACAATATTATTTTTTTCCGTGGGGAAAAAATTTATGCAAAATCAAAAAGTTAATTTATATATTGTAATATCATTTATTTGGTATGTACAATGTTATTTATACACGATTTATATTATTTTTATGCCAAAAGCCCTTAAAATAAAATTTGCAATTTCACAATTTTTTTTATATTATAATAAATTTTTGTTTAATTATTATTGCTACACCTTAGAACATTCATAACACAATTATGAAGCTTGTTTTCTCCTTAATTAACTCAATTGTAATAAGATATAAAAAATATAATTTATTTTGTACAACATTTTTTTATCATTTATTTTACTATACAATTTTTTAATTTAATTTTTTAATAATTTATTATTCACTCTACTTAAAGATCTATATTTATAAAATAAAAATAAGAGTAATATTGTTTAATTGCGAAGTTTCTATTAAGTTAAAGTTAATAAAAATGGGCATCTTAATACATTATTAATAATGTATTTGCAGACGCCCTTTTCAATGTTATCTTAGTTTTACACTAGCAAGTTGATTATATTATTATAAAAAGCTTTATGTAATAACAACACAATTTTTCAAATTCTAATTGTTTATCATCATAATTTATAATTAGTATCTTTTTCTCTTTTTTTTGGATAAAATATTTTATAAATTAATGAATACCTTCTCTATAAGGTTCTTTGGCTTCTTTAGTAAAAGATAAAATTAAAAACAAAATTGCAAGTGTTAAATACGCTAATGAAAATTGGTAAGGTATTACTTTTAAATAATATGGAAGATTCCATGGTAAATACATATTCCCATTTGGCATAGCTGAGTGTATTATACCAAAAAACGATAATCCAGCCAAAATTATTAAATATATAGCAGTATGTATAAATTTTCTATCTATTAAACTCGCTATAAAAGCTGCCCATAGCATTGCTGTAAGAATAAATCCGTTTCCTAAGGCAATTATAACAGTTATTTCAGGAATATGTTTACCTAAATTTTGGACAAGACCATTAAATACATTTGTGGGCACATACTCTGGATTAGTTAATTTAATTTGTAACAATCTTGCAAGTGTTGGGAAGTATGAAAAAGCTACTGCCATTGCGTATTTAGGTTGAACAACTTGAAACGCCATTGAAATAATATCCAATGCAACAAAAACAAGTATAGGAGCTAATACAGCTCTAGGTATTAATTCTACAATAAAAGATGCATAACCAAATATTCCACCTAGCCCAACAAATAATCCTGTTAAAATTGTATATCCAATTCTACTACCCATTGCTTTGTATGCTGGATGACCAATATAAGGAGTTGTTTGTGCAACACCACCAGATAACCCTGAAATTGTAGTTGCTAAGGCATCTACCCACATTATCTCTCTTACTTTATAATCATCTCCTGCAACATTGGCGCTTTCTGTAACATTAATTGCACCAGCTATTGTCAATAAAGCAAATGGAAATGCTATAGGTAAGTAATTTAACGACTCGACAAAACCATTTATAAAATTAAAAGTTGGAATTGGTAATCCAAAATGCAACTCAAATTTGGGAAAGGAAAAACCTCCAGCTACTAAACCCATTGGTGCTAAAATATAATATAAAACCGTTCCCAAAACTACTGCAAATAATACAGGTGGTATTTTACCTGGTAGATTTATTCTCGCAATTAATGTATAAAGAATGATACCAAGAGATATAACTCCAACTATTGGCATACCAAAAATTTCTGCGATTGGCATAAATCCTATTAATGCTAACCCTATACCTGCAAGTGAACCTAATAATCCTGCTTGAGGTAATATTTTTTGTATTTTTGAACTAAAGAAAGAAAAAATAAATTTAGTTAAACCAATCATAACCATAGTTGACATTCCAATATACCATGTCATCATTGCTGCATCTGTAACATTATATTTTGTCTTTAAATATAAAAAAGCAGGCCCTAATACAGTTAATGCTATACCTATTGTTGAAGGTGTATCAAGTCCTAATGGCATAGCTGTTATATCTGATTTACCAGTTTTTTGAGCTAATCTGATTGCTAAATAAGAATAAAGTAAATCTCCTACTAAAACACCAAAAGCGGTGCCCGGAAACATCTTCCCAAATACAATTTCAGCTGGATACTGAAACACAAAAATTAAAATACCAGCCAAAAAAGAAAGCACTGTTAAATTATCAAACATAAGAGCAAAGAAACCGTTTAAATCACCCGGGACAAATAAGTTATAATTTTTATTGGACATTTTAATCCTCGTGTAAGTAAATTTATACTAAATCAATAAATTTTTTAACAAGTCTTTCAAATTTCTCTTTAACTAATTCAGCAGTTTTTGTAACATCCTCGTGTGAAAGTTTTTCATCCGAAATACCTGCAGCAAAATTTGTAATACAAGAAATTGCTGCAACTTTCATTAAAAGAGAAGCAGCAAAAATAGCTTCGTGTGCTGTGGACATACCTACAGCATCTCCTCCGAATTTTTGTATCATTCTTATCTCAGCAGGAGTTTCGTAACTTGGTCCTTTCATAAACCAATATGTGCCTTCTTTTAAATGTACTTTTTCTTCTAACCCTGCTTTAATAATAATATTATTTAACTCTTTTGATGGAAAATCAATCAAAGAATTTCTAGTTTCGAGATTAGCTAAATCCACAACTTGGGATAATTCTTTTTTGATCATATCGTACAAGAAAGATGTAGTGAGCATTAAGTCACCAGGTATAAAATTTGGGTTTACTCCACCAGCTGCATTTGTTAAGAGTATCTTTTTAGCACCTAATTTATAAGAAATAAAAACAGGAAGCATACATTCATAAATTTTATAACCTTCATAAAAATGAATTCTACCCTGAAAAAGTAAAACTTTTTTACCATTATGATCAACAAAATGTATTTTACCGCTATGACCTTCAACAGTTGATGGTGGGTAACCCGGCAATGAAACAGTTGGAATAGATTTTAGTGTATTAACTTTATTAGCAAAATCTCCTAACCCACTTCCAAGAACAATAGCTAAATCAACTTCAAAAGGCATTTCTTTTTTTAATTGACTAATTAAATCACTATATTTGTTTTCAAAATCAAACATTCAATTATCTCCTATATTTTTAGAATAACATTCCAACTAATGTAGCTGTTAATAAGGTAGCCAAAGAACCACCTAAAACTGCTCTTAATCCAAATTTTGCTACTTCACTTCTTCTTTCCGGTGCTAGTTGGCCAATGCACCCCATTTGTATTGCAATTGATGAAAAATTTGCAAAACCACATAATGCGTATGTAGCCATTAAGATAGTTTTGTCGTTAATAATTGTTTTATTTGCGATTAAGTTCATAAAATTGCTATATGCAACAAATTCGTTTAATACAACTTTTGTACCATATAAACTACCAAAATTTAATGCATCTTGCCATGGAATACCAATTGCAACACCAACAAATTGTAATACCATTCCGATAATTAATTCAAAACTTAGTGGCCTATGAAACCATTGCTGAGTAATATTATTTAATCCTGTAAAATTGCCAACATTCCATAAAATTGAGTTTAGCATTGCAATTAATGCCAAAAATGCAATCAACATACCACCAATAGCAACAGCGATTCTAACACCATCATTAACACCGATTGCTGCAGCTTCAATAACATTAGAGCCGTGTTTTTCAATTTCAATTTTTACAGTTCCCTTTGTAACTGGATCTTCTGTTTCTGGATATAATATTTTAGAAAACAATAAACCAGCAGGTACAGCCATAATACTAGCCCCTAAAAGATAAGTAGCAAATCTAATATTCGCTACTTCTAAAGGTAAATTAGTTGCTTTTGCATAAGCACTACCTAAAAATTGTATATAAGCAGCCATCACACTACCCGCAATAACTGCCATACCACCAACCATAATTGTAAGTAATTCGCTTTTAGTAAGTTTAGGAATGAAAGGCCTAATAAGTAATGGAGCTTCTGATTGCCCAAGGAAAACACTACCACTACAAGAAAGTGATTCAGCACCACTTGTCCCTAAAATTTTAGCAAATACCCAGGCCATAGCCTGAACAACTTTTTGCATAATTCCCAAATAATACAAAACCGACATCAAAGCAGCAAAAAATACAACAGCAGGCAAAACCTGAAAAGCAAACAAAAATCCTGTCGGGGCCTCACTCGATGCTAAAGAACCAAATACAAATTTGGCACCTTCTTCTGAATAATGTAGTAACATAACTACGCCGTAACCAATTCCTTCAATTCCTTTTTTAAACCATCCCAAAGGTGCAAAAAACGATCCTAAATAGTCACCTTTGTTGATTAAAAATGCAAATAGTAACTGTAAACCTAATGCTTTTAACACTAATATCCAATTTACTTTTTTTCTATTATTAGAAAATAATAAAGCAATTCCCAATAAAAATACTACACCAAAAAGGCCATTTAAATATTTTAAGAACAATTCCATTGAAAACTCCATTATTCATTAATAGTATGACATTTTCTGCATCTAGCTTCATACATCCCAGATGCACCAACTAAAACTTTTTCACTTGATTTAATATTTCTTTGAGTTCTATCAGCAGGATTACCGCACACAACACAAATAGCCAATGTTTTTGTTACATATTCCGCAATAGCCATAAGTTGTGGCATAGGTTCAAAAGGAATACCTTTATAATCCATATCAAGACCAGCAACGATTACTCTTTTCCCCTCATCGGCTAATTTATTTACGACATTAACGATTTCATTATCAAAAAACTGCACCTCGTCAATTCCAACAACTTGCGCATCTTTTGATAATTCATAAATTTCTTTAGCAGAATTTACAATGTTAGATGGCATAGAAAGTTCACTGTGAGATACAATTTCATTCTCGGAATATCTATTATCAATTTCTGATTTGAAAATTACAACATTTTGTTTTGCAATTTTTGCTCGTTTTAGCCTTCTTATAAGTTCCTCTGTTTTGCCACTAAACATACAACCGGCAATAACTTCAATCCAACCGGTATTAACAGGTGTTAAATGTGGAGAAGAAATCATTTTACCTCCTCATTTAACATATCAGAACCAAATGAAAATGGCATAAGCTCGGACATTTTCATTATTTTCATTTCTTGTTTATGATTTACCATAATAAAATCTATATCTCCGCATAAGTCCCAGAGAACTTGTCTACATGCTCCACAAGGAGGAGTAAAACCTTCATAATCACTGGTTATAGCAATAGCTGTAAATTCTCTTTCGCCTTCGGAATAAGCCTTAAATGCAGCATTTCTTTCAGCACAAATTGTCAATCCATAAGATGAAATTTCAACATTGCATCCTTTATAAACTTTTCCATTCTTAGCAAGTAATGCCGCTCCAACATGGAATTTTGAATATGGAGGATAGGCATTTTCTTTTGCTTCAAATGCTAACTTAGCTAGTTCTTTGTAATCCATTTATACCCTCACTTAATTTTTATTATATTATTAACACAATTTATTTGTATTTACAATTTCATTAATCTATTGGCTGCTTCTTGCAATATTTCATCTTTTTTAGCAAAACAGAAACGGATAATTTTATTATCTGTTCTATCTGTGTAGAAAAATGAAATAGGAATTGTTCCAACTCCGAATTCTTTTATCAAATAAGTAGCGTAAGATAAATCATCCATATCACTTAAATGTTTATATGATGCACTAATAAAATATGAACCATAGGTAGGAATAATTTCTAATTTTGTTTGTTTTAATAAATTATAAAAGAAATCTCTTTTCTTCTGGAAAAACTCTGCCAAATAAAGATAATTATTTTCATCAGCAAGATAGTCTGCTGCTGCCCATTGAATAGGAGTAATGCAAGTATATGAGTTGAATTGATGATATTTTCTTATATCATTTGTAATTTCACTGGTAGCAATTGTATAACCGAGACGCCAACCGGTTGTGTGAAGAGTTTTGCCCAAAGAAAATATTGCAATAGCTTTTTCTCTTAACTCTGGATATTGCAAAGCAGTAATATGTTTATAGCCATCAAATATAATATGTTCATAAACTTCATCTGATAATACATAGATTTCTTTATCTTTTATAATTTCAATTAAATTTCTAAAATCTTCCTCTTTTGACAATGCACCTGTTGGATTATGAGGAGAATTAATAAAAATAAGCCTGGTTTTATCGTTTACTACATCTTTTACTTTATTCCAATCGATTTTAAAATCTGGAAGTTCCATTTTGATAGGTACAACTTTACCTTTAAAAAATTCCACAACTGGCGCATAGGAATCATAAGCTGGTTCAAAGATAATTGCTTCATCACCTTCATCTATCAATGCTGCAACTGTATTAAAAATTCCTTCAGCTGCACCAGTATGAACAGTAATTTCATTTAGAGGATCAACTTTTACACCATAACATTTTTCATATTTTTTTGCCAATACTTCTCTAAAATGGATTACACCATCAGCAGGTGCATATTGATTTTTATCTTCACTAACATATTTAGATACAAGATCTTTAAGTTTTTGATCAATTGGAAAATCTGGAAATCCCTGTGAAAGATTAATTGCATTGTATTGATTACAAAGCCTTGTCATCATAGGAAATATAGATTCACCAATATGATTTACTTTTGATCTCATACTCTTACCCTCTATTTAATCAAATATATATAATTTGGTAATTTAATTTTAATACCCGTATGTTTACCTTCCATATCACTCCACTGATCTCCAACGCAAGCAATAATTGTATAGCCTTTTTTAACTAATTCTTCTCTTATTTCTTCCTTGAATTTACCAGCTGTAGGATAAGATTTTCCACGAACTTTTGTAATAATCGTATCAAATTTAGTTATACCAACATTATAAAAATTCTGTTTTGTTATCTCATATTGGTCATTGTATCTACCAGATATAAAAATTACTTTTATATTATTTTGCACTAAATATTCATATAATTTTTTGGTTGGTTCGATAACAGGAGCAATTCCTTTCTTAATCCATTCATCCCACAATTTAGAGATATAACCAAAATCCATTTCTTTCATTCCAGGATAATTTGAAAGTATTGTTTCATCAATATCAAAAACAACAGCCGCCATTTTATTTTGAGAATTTTGTTTTATAGCTTTTTTAAGTTCATTCATTTTTGCATCAATTGCTTTTTGATAATCTTTATTAATTTTTTCTGATTCATAATAAGAGATAATTTGAGATTTAATTTCGCTTAGATTATCTTTAGGTTTTGTCTGTGGAAAAATAACAAAATTAAAAACAACAATTACTAGAATTATTTTTTTCATCTTTAGAACTCCTTATACACAACTTAATAATAATTGGGCTATAAAAATAACAAAAAAATAATATAGAAAAACTTTTTTTTAAAATCAAAAATTATTATATTCAATTTAGTAACTATATACATAAATTTAATAATTAGCACAAAATTTAAGTATGGAACTATTTAAGATCTTTGGTGGTATTCGAAATTACGAATGGGGAACAAAAAATTCGGAAGCTTTTATCCCTCAAATTTTAAACATAAACCCAGAAAAAGATAAGCCATATGCAGAATATTGGATAGGAACTCATAAAAATTTACCGTCTAATATTATTGATAAAAATCAAAAAATTCTACTATCCAACTTTATTGAAAAAAATCATAATTTATTAGGAACTTATTTTTTTCAAAAATATAATTCATTGCCATTTTTACTTAAAATTCTTTCTATTGGCGAACCACTTTCAATACAGGCTCACCCAAATAAAACTCAAGCAAAAGTTTTACATCAAAAAGATCCTAAGAATTATCCTGATGACAATCATAAACCAGAAATCGCTATTGCAATTGATGAATTAAAAGCATTGGTTGGAATTAAAAACAAAGAAAACCTTGAAAAAACTTTTTACGAATTTCCTGAAATCAAAAACTATTTAAATACATTACTAGATACAAATAATGCTGAACCACTGGATATTTATAAATCTTACATTATATCTTCTGAAAATAACCAGCTTTACATAAATCTAACAGATACGATTTACAATAAAATTAAAGATAGTAATTATATATTACACGAACTTTATACTTATTGCTATAAAAAATATGGTAATAACGATATTGGATTACTTTCTTTTTTCCTGTTGAATTTTGTTGAACTAACAACTGGTGAAGGGATATTTTTATCAGCAGGAATTCCTCACGCATATCTTTCTGGTAACATTGTAGAATGTATGGCAAATTCGGATAATGTTATAAGAGTAGGACTTACTCCCAAATTCAAAGATAAAGATGTTTTGTGCGAGATTTTAAAATATCAAGATAACATAGAAATTTTTAGACCTAATGAAAATTTTTACACATATTCAATAAAAGAAGATATAGAATTTCAAATTTCAATTCTACAAAATATTAATAATTTCCAATTTGATACTGGAAACAAATTTTATGTTTTACTTAATTTAAATGATGAAATAAAAATTTGCAACTCAAAACAAGAATATATTGTTGATAAAGGTGAAGCACTGTTTTTACCCGCAAATATTAATTTTACAATTATAGGTAACAATATTTTATCATTTTTAGTGAGTGTAAAGTAATGGCACTTGAAAATTTAATATACAATTTTCGTGAAAAAAGTTCACTGGAACTTTCTTTTAGAAATGATGCACAGATATTTGTTAACGAATTATTAGGATTATTATTTCCACACTTCAGTTTAAAGAAGTTAACAACTTTAGAAGAAATAAACGTTGAAAAACTTAAACTAAGATTACAATTAATAAATATTTTATCTCATATTGTTGACGAACAACAAAAAATTGCTGTAGCTGATATTTTTTTCAACAGAATAGAAGAAGTTTATATAGATTTACTTGAAGATGCCGAAGCAATTGAAAGAGGAGACCCAGCTGCTGAAAATGTTGATGAAGTAATTATAACTTATCCGGGTTTTCTTGCTATCTCAATTTATAGATTTGCACATATATTCTATGAATTGAATGTTCCAATTTTTCCAAGGTTATTAACAGAATATGCACATCAATTAACAGGTATCGATATACATCCTGGAGCACAAATTGGCAAAAGAATTTGCATAGATCACGGAACTGGTATAGTGATAGGTGAAACTACTGTTATTGGAAATAATGTAAAAATTTACCAAGGTGTTACACTAGGTGCACTCAGTGTGGAAAAAACAAATAATAAAATTAAAAGGCATCCCACAATTGAAGATAATGTAGTCATTTATTCTGGTGCAACTATTTTAGGTGGAGATACCGTTATAGGACATGATAGCATTATTGGAGGAAATGTTTGGTTAATTGAAACTGTTCCCCCATATTCTATTGTTTATCATAAAAGCAATATTAAAGTAAGAAATCAATTTGACGATAACAACATTATAAATTATGTCATATGATCTATTATATTTACATAAATGAAACAACTCCAATTTTTCATTACATCGATATTTGCTGCCCCTTGCGGGCAAACTCATAATATTTACCCTGCATTTTTGAACATCATAAATTTAATTAACAAATAATTAAGAGGTTTATCATGTTATACAATAATATATTAGAAGCTATTGGGAATACACCAATTGTAAAATTGAATAAATTATATCCAGAAAAATATACTGTATATGTAAAATTAGAAAAACAAAATCCTGGTGGTAGTATTAAAGATAGAATTGCTTTAGCTATGATCGAAGATGCTGAACAAAAAGGAATAATAAATAAAGATACTGTTATAATAGAACCAACATCTGGAAATACAGGTATCGGCCTATCTATGGTAGCAGCTGTTAAAGGATATAGAATCATTCTCACAATGCCTGAATCCATGTCAATAGAAAGAAGAAAAATTATGAAGGCCTATGGCGCCGAATTAGTTTTAACCCCAAGAGAAAAAGGTATGAAAGGTGCAATAGAAAAAGCCAACGAATTACACAATGAAATAAAAAATTCGTGGATACCACAACAATTTGAAAATCAAGCAAATGTTGAAATTCACATCCGTACAACAGCTCAAGAAATTTTAAAAGATTTACCCAATGGTATAGATTACTTAATCACAGGAGTTGGAACCGGCGGACATATTACAGGTATTTCGAAAGTTTTAAAAGAAAAATTTTCAAATTTAAAAGTATTTGCTGTTGAACCAGAACTTTCCCCAGTTTTAAGTGGCGGACAACCGGGACCACATCCTATTCAAGGTATTGGTGCTGGTTTTATTCCTAAAATTTTGCAAACTGATTTATTAGATGGAGTAATTCAAGTAAGTAAAGATGAAGCTTTTAATTATATGAAAAAAATTGCAAAAACAGAAGGAATTTTAGTAGGTATATCATCTGGCGCATCGCTTGCAGCAATTGCCAAAAAATTGCCCGATATTCCAGAAAATTCAACTATACTTACCTTTAATTATGATACTGGTGAAAGATATATTTCCAATGAAGAATTATTCGAAAATGTGTAAATAATAAAAGTGGCAGCAGACGGCTGCCACTTTTGAATTAATGTAAAACCAACACTACAATTGCCAAAATATCAATTATAATCATTGTTAGTGATACTTGATCTTTTTCACCGTTTAGTATTTTTAATACTGTCCAGCTTATAAATCCCCAAATAATACCCTGAGTAATAGAATATGTAAATGGAATTATCACCATAGAAAGAAATGCTGGTATTGCATCACTTAAATTTTTCCAGTTAATTTTTGTAACTGGATTCATCATAAAAACACCAACAAGAATTAAAGCTGGTGCAGTTGCAATTGCTGGAACAATCGAAAGAAGTGGAGAAAAAAACATAAAAGGTAAAAACAAAAATGCAGCTACAACTGCTGTCATACCAGTTCTACCACCTTCTTCAACTCCTGTTGCAGATTCAATATATGCTGTACCAGCAGATGACCCAAAAAGTCCAGCTATTGTTGTCGCTACAGCATCAGTTATTAACGCTTCTTTTATATTTTTAGGTTCTCCTTTTTCATCTAATAATCCAGCAGCTTCTGATACTCCTACAAATGTTGATAAACTATCAAACATATCAGTAAATATCATTGCAAATATTACTGGAAACATCGCAATAGTTAATGAATTAAATAAATCTAATTGGCCTACTAAACTAAAATCTGGTGATGAAAATATTCCTACAAAATTGACCAATGTAGCAGCACCATCGAAGTTATATCTGGAAGCATTACCATATAATCTACCAATTGGAATTGACAATATTGTTGTTGTTATAATTCCAATTATCATAGCACCGTTAACTTTTTTAATAACCAAATAGCTTGTTATAAACAAACCAACTAAAAATGTGGCTAATACCGCATCAATTTTTGAAATTCCCACAAGTGTTGCAGGATTATCTACAACAAATTTTGCATTAACAAAACCTATCAATGTAATAAATAATCCTATACCTGCAGATATCGAAAATCGAAGTTGTTGAGGAATTGCTTTAACAATATAAGTACGAACATTAAAAACTGAAAGTAATAAAAAGAATATACCAGCCCAGAATACTGCACCTAAAGCTACTTTGTAATCAATTCCCATACCTATCACAACACTAAATGTAAAGAATGCATTTAACCCCATACCTGGTGCTACAACAATAGGATTTTTAGCATACAAGCCCATCATTAAACTTGAAAAAAAACAAACAAGCACTGTCGCTGTTAAAACTGCACTAAATGACATTCCAGTTTTACTAATTATGGCCGGATTAACAACTATTATATACATAGTAGCAAGAAATGTTGTAATTCCAGCAATTATTTCTGTTTTTAAATTTGTGCCATATTTTTGAAATTCAAAATATTTTTCGATTTTAGCTAACACATAACCTCCTTATATTTTAGAAATTCCATTTCATAGCAATTGTTGGAAAAACTTGAACATCATTTTTACCAAAAATAAAATTATTGCTTATTTCAATTTCGCCACCAACTGCTAAGTGATTATTTATATTATACCAAATTTGTGGTTCCGTTAACATAATAATTTTAGTTTTACCAGCATCTTTTTGCTTGCTTGTCCAAATATCCATAAAACCATTAATAACAAGTTGATTATCAAAAAATGGTTTATACCACACAAAAGTAACCTGCGCCCCTAAATCATGATTATGCTCTTTTCTTACAAGCAAGTCAGTATTTATTGTAACAAAACCTAAATCTATTGGATACGATACACCACCTAACCAAACTTTATCGAATGAAAAGTTATTTGTCATTCCATCATTGTACTGAATTGTAGCAGAAAGATTATTCACAAATGGTAATGCAACATATCTAGCAATTTCCCAATATGCTAAAGATACATTTTTATCCCCTTTGTTATTATAATCCATATCAACAAAAAAGAAAGTTGCACCATATTCATCGGGTTTAAACATTTCAATAGTAGATGTAAAATATTTTCTTTCTTTTGAAAAATCATAATGTAACTGAAAATTTTGAGCATAACAAAAGCTCACTAACACAATTGCAAAAAGAATTTTTTTCATTTTGTCTCCTGTTTTGTTTGTGGTAAAATTATATTTAATAACATTCCAGCTATTCCAGCTAAACCTATACCAGAAATATTAATAGTTTCAGTACCAATAACCATATCGCCAATGCCAAATACCAAAATAACAGCAATTATAACAAGGTTTCTTGGTTGTGAAATATCTAGTTTTTCACGAATTAGTGTTTGAATTCCAATACTAGCAATCATACCAAATAACAGAATCATAATACCTCCCATAACGGGAACTGGTATCGAGCTCAAAAAAGCCGACAATTTTCCGAAAAATGCTAAACAAATAGAAAAAACTGCAGCAATTCTTAATAACGAAGCATCATAAATTTTTAATAAAGCAACAGCACCTGTAACTTCTGTATAAGTTGTACAAGGAGGGCCACCTAAAAATCCGGCTAATGAAGTAGCAATACCATCTCCAGTTAAAGATCTATGTAAACCAGGTTCTTTAGTAAAGTCTTTTCCAACCACATTTGATATTGCAAAAATATCTCCAATATGTTCTAAAGCTGGAGCAATTGCAACAGGTACAATTAAAAGTATAGAATTAATATTAAATTCTGGTAAAGCCCACTGATTATTTTTTATCGCATCAACCCAAGGAATTGAAAACCATGGCGCATTTATTAATTTATTAAAATCAATAGCACCTAAAAATATTGAAGTAATATAACCAACTATTATACCACTAAGAATGGGTATCAAGGAAAGCCATTTTTTCCCTTTCAACACAACTATAATTGTTGTTAACAAAGAAACAGATGAAATAATTAAAGCTGTATTATTAATTTTTCCACTTCCATCCAAACTCTTAGCCATATTGATTGCCACAGGTGCTAATTTAAGACCTATTACCATGATTACTGGACCGATAACAATAGGAGGTAAATATTTATCTATAATATTTACACCTTTATATTTTATTATAATAGCAAATATTATAAAAACAATACCGGATAACATCAAAGATCCCATTGTTGCAGCAGGTCCATAGGTTTTCATTGATACAATTATAGGTGCTATAAAAGCAAAAGAACTTGCAATAAAAATAGGAATGACTTTTTTAGTAACAAAATGATAGATAAGTGTACCCAATCCAGCAGTAAATAATGCAATTGAAGGACTCATACCTGTTAAATAAGGCACTAATACCAATGCACCAAAAGCAACAAACAAAAGTTGCATCCCTAGAATAGTTTTTTTTAGTAATTCCATAAAACTCCTATTTTGTTAAAAAAAAAGGCTGATAGAAGACTATCAGCCCATTGAATTAATTATTTCTAATTTCTTCCCACAACTTATTCATATTTTTAATTTTTTCCCCAACATTTCTTGTAATATCACACTTATTTAAATATTCGTTAGAAGGATATATAATTTTATTGTTTTTCATTTCTTCTGGTAATAAATTATATGCTTCCTTATTAGGTGTAGCGTATTTTACAAACTCAGCATTTCTTTTAGCATTTTCCTTATTTAATAAAATAAAATTAATAAACTTATGTGCCAAATCTTTATTTTCTGAATTTTTTAATATCACCCATGAGTCAATCCATAATTCGGCGCCTTCTTTTGGTAGAGTAAACCCGATATTTTCATTTTGGTCCATAATTTGCAATGCATCGCCACTATACGCCTGTGCAAAATAAACAGTGCCATCTTGTATTTCATTTTTATAAGCTTCTGAATCATAATGTAAAACATTTTCATCCCACTTGAGTAAATGTTCCCTTGCTTTAGCAATAGCTTCTTGACTAGCATCATTATAATTGCAACCTGCAGCTAATAAAGCTGTGCCGATTACAACTCTCATATCATCCAACATTGAAACTTTTTTCTTATATTTGAGGTCAGCAAATATATCCCAAGATACATCTTCCAAGATTTTATCAAAAATTTTATTTTTATTATATATTATACCAGTAGTACCCCAGAAATATGGCACAGCATATTGATTGTCAGGATCAAAAATTTTACATTTATTTAGTATTGTTGTATCGAGATTTTTGTAATCAGGAAGTTTGGATTTATCTAATTTTTCGAGTAAGTTTTGTTGTATCATAATTACAACATGATCAGTAGAAGGACACACAATATCATAAGATACAGTTGAGTTCATTATTTTTGTCAACATATTTTCGTTTGAATTATATGTATCGTAAACTACTTCACAATTATACTCTTTTTCGAATTCTTTAATCAGCTCAGGATCGATGTAATCTGTCCAATTGTAAACATAAAGCTTTTGTTTTTTGTTACTTCCACAAGAAACCATCAACAGAGATAATACAACCAACAATATTATTTTGCCTTTCATTTTTACACCTTTCCTTTAATTTTAATAAATTGCTTCTCTTATTTTTGCACTTACATAATCCATTATCCAAACAACAAGTGCAATCATGATAACTATCAACCCAACTTCATTCCATTTTGCTAATCCCTGATATTGAATTAACATTGTACCAATACCGCCACCTCCTACTAAACCTATAATTGTTGCCATACGAACATTAATATCCCATCTATATATAGTAAATGAAAGAAATGGTAATATAATTTGAGGAACTATTGCATACCAAACAATCTGAATTTTGTTAGCACCTGTTGCTTTAATTGCTTCAACTGGTCCTTCATTAATACCTTCAATTGCTTCTGAGTAAAGCTTAGCATTGGAGGCTATCGTGTGAATCATTAATGATAACATTCCAGCAAATGGTCCAATTCCAACCCAAACAGAAAATATAATTGCCCAAATAATAGGTTCAATAGAACGAACAAAATTTAACACAATTCTTAAAATGTAATATATAAAAAATGTAAATTTATTATCTTTCATTAAATTTCTTGCACTAAGGAAACTAAGAATAATAGTAATAGGTAAAGAAATTACTGTTGCTAAAAGTGCTAAATATATAGTTTCAATAATCGCAAATAATGCTTCATCAAAAATTGAAAACTCCGGAGTAAAAAGTGCTGTAAAAATTCTATTTGCACCTTTCATACCTTCGGGAGAAAATACATCTACAATAGAAATTTTAGTTACAATCCAACCCGCAATAAATGTTAAATTAAATAAAACCCAGCTGTAAATCTCAACTATATATTTTGTAATTTTATTATCTTTTGCAATACCAAATATTTTGCACGCTAAAGATGTTCTAGTTGAAGTCCAAATAACAGAAACTATTGTCGATATTGAAAATAATATAAGAATATCACCCCAAGAAAATGGCAGTTCATCCATTTCAAGAAAAATTTTATAATATATAGCACGTTGAAAAACAATCACAGAATAAAATACAAAAAAAATATCAAGAAAATAAGCTTTGATAAGATTCTTCTGCTGCTCAATTTCTTTTTTTTGTTTTATAACTTCTGTAGCTTTAAATTCTTTTCTATAGCTCATCTTATTTCTACCTCCATTGCTTCTTCGCCATAAATTTCTTTAAACCACTTTTCATCAATTTCAGTAGGTAGCCCTTCAAACACAATTTGCCCTGCTTTTAACGCGATAACTCTTGTTGCATATCTTCTAACTAAACTTAAAAAATGCAGATTACAGATTATAGTTGTTCCAAATTCTTTATTTATTCTTTCAAAATATTGCATAACAGAATTGGAAGTTGCCGGATCAAGAGAAGCTACTGGTTCATCGGCCAAAAGTAATTTGGGATGTTGTATCAAACTTCTAGCAATAGCTACTCTTTGCTGTTGTCCACCGCTTAAAGCATCTGCTCTTACGCCAGCTTTTTCAGGTATCCCAACAATTTCTAAACATCTATATGCATCATCAACAATAGTTTTGGGGAAATTGCCTATTAGACTATTCCAGGTTGAAACACTAGCTAGCTTTCCAGCTAAAACATTTTCAAGTACTGTTTTCCTTGGAATTAAGTTAAAATGTTGGAAAACCATTCCAATTTGCTTTTGAATATTTCTTAATTCTCTACCACGAAGGTGAGTAATATCTTTTCCTAAAAATTCTATTTTACCATGAGATGGCTCATGTAATCTATTTATACATCTTAATAATGTTGACTTACCCGAACCACTTAATCCTATTACAACTAAAAATTCACCCTCTTTGACTTCAAATGAAACACCTTTTAAAGCATGTGTTCCATTATCATAAACTTTATGTAAATTTTCAACTGATACTATAGTTCTATTGCTCATTTGACAACCTTTTCTAATGTTATATCACTTTTGGAAACCACTTCTCTAAGATGGTCATAATCTGAATCTTTGGTTCTTACAAAACCTATTATACCATAAATTTTTTTCAAAGCTTCAACACCGTTTGGCGTCTTTACAAATTCAATTAATGCTTGTGCAATTTTTTCTTTCATTTCTTCAGGTAAGTTTTTTCTGAAAACAACTGGATCATTAGGTGTTTCTTCCGTAAAAGCTATTATTTTTACAACTTTTTCAATATCAGGGAATTGTTTTTTTACACGCACTCTAGCATCTTGAATTTCACCAGTTTCAGGATCCGGACTACTATAATAAGTAGCACCTGCATCAACTTGCTTTTGGTATATCATTGTTACAACATTATCATGTTTCATTGCAAAAACTTCGTCAGCTAACTTGATATTATGTTTTTTAAGGAGAGCCTTTGGTAAAACATAACCAGTTGTAGATGAAGGATCAACAAAAGCAAATTTTTTTCCATTTAAATCTTCAAGTGTTTTGATACCTGAATCATATCTTGTTATTATTTGGCTTTTAAAGGATGTTTCACCACCTACTCGTACCAATCTTAGTCTTGCCTCAATTCCAAACTTTTTATTTCCTAACAAATATGCAAATGGATTTAAAATACAGATATCTGCTTTATCTGTTCCAAAAGCTTCAATTACTGCAATATAGCTTGATGGAACCGCTGTTTCAAAATAATATCCTGTCTTCTTGTGAAGGAATTCCATCAATTCTTTGGCATTTGTTGTTATTGTGTTTGCATCAACGGAAGGAGTAAAATAGAATTTGATAGGATTTGATTTTGTCCCTAATTCATTTTTTGATAAATCTTTTTTGATAGACCAAATTGTGAATATTATAATTGGGGACAAATACAAAAGATATTTTAGATATTTCATAAATTTTCAAAAATTGTTTTTAAATTTCGGAAATTTTTTTGACTTTTTAAAGTTTATTAGTTACATTTGTGTTAATTTATAGTTAATTTTCAGCCAAACAATTGAGGTGCTTTATGTTAAAAAAATCATTAGCTTTATTTTTAGTATCTGTTACACTTTTTGCACAAGATGTAACACTTAAACTTTCTGGTTTTGTTAAATTCGATGCTGAATTAAATACCAGAAATGTTTCAGCTGCTCGCGAAAGTTATTTTGTATTTTACCCTGCCCCTGAATCTCTTGATCTAAACAATGAAGATAAAAACGAAGTACCGAATTTAGGCTTCTATACTATTCACTCAAGATTAAATTTAAAAGCAACTGGACCAGAAATTTTTGGTGCCAAAACCTTTGGTGTTCTTGAAGGCGATTTCTTCGGAACATCCTCAGCTTATACTGGAATGTTAAGAATGAGAATAGCAACAATTAATTTTAATTGGGAAAATACCTCATTAAAATTAGGACAGGACTGGCACCCACTATTTAATTGCCTTACTATTGCTAATTCACCAAAAGTTAATGCTGGTACAGGATTTCAACCATTCGGCAGATTTCCACAAATACAAGTGAGCCAAAAACTAACTAATGAATTTAAATTAACAGCTACTCTTTTAAGCCAAAGAGATTTTGCAAGTGTAGGGCTCAGTGGTTCGGCCGACAATTTACAAATAAAAAATTCTTTAATTCCAGAAACAGTTTTACAATTTGACTTCACTCCTGACAAACATTTATTCGGTGCTGGTATTGAATTTTTAAGCTTGATCCCTCAAACAACAACTTCTAATGGATACAAAACTTCAAAAAGAGTTAACTCGTTTACTCCTTTTGGTTACTTCAAAGTCGATTTATCTGCTGTTACAATTTCTGGAAAAGCTGTTTTAGCTCAAAACTTAACTCATTTATTATACATTGGTGGCTTTGGTGTAACAAAAGTTGATGCTGTTACTGCTGAATATGAATATAAACCACTTTCTACATTAGGTGGCTGGCTAGATTTTAATTATAAATTAGATAATAACATATCTTTTGGAGTTTATGGTGGTTATAGCAAAGTTCTTACAAGTTCCGAAAAATTTATTAATGTTTATGGAAGAGGAATAACAACATCATCCAAAACTGGAATTGAAAACTTATACAGAGTTTCACCAAGATTTGTTTATACCGAAAAGAACTTAAAGTTATACACTCAAGCTGAATTAACATCTGCTGGATATGGTACATTTACAACTAATACAGATTTCAAATTTAATAATGTTAAACAAGTATCAAATATTACATTTTTAATTGGTACGCAATACTCTTTCTAATAATATATTTTAATTAAAGAAAAAATTCAAATATAATTATAAAAAAAGCCCTTCAACAACCGAAGGGCTTTTCATTTTAATTGAACGATAAATTCCTATTTTAAACAATTAAATTTCAATTTCATAAAGTCTATACTTTTTATAAAGCTTACCATTTAATAGTTGCATACCTCTATTTATCATTTCGTTATCTTCCAAAAGCCAGCTCGCTTCACCGTACCTGTTTCCAACTTCCAAAGCTTTATGAATGTAATATGTATACATTACAGAATCAAAACCTTTTCCTCTATATTCAGGTAAAAGTCCCAATGTTACGACTCTTGTCCAATTACTTTCTTTGGCTAAAACTTTTTTCTTGAAAATAAGATAATAAATAAATTTCAATATATTCCCATTGGCTTTTTTGAACCAATAATTATAATCTGGTAAAGTTAAAGCAGCACCAGCAAGTTTTCCATCTGCCTCTATAAAAATTACCCATTCAGGATCTATTAAAGGTTTTAAATTTTTTGCCATATAGTCAATTTCTTCATCGGTTAAAGGAACAAAACCCCAGTTTTTTTCCCACGCTTTATTGTAAACATATTTAAAATTTTCTAGTTCTTCAGCAAAATTTTTTAAATTAATATTTCTAATTGTAATATTATATCTTTTCTTAATACTTTCAACTAGTTTAGTTATTCTATCAAAATCAGTTTGGTTTAAAGAATCTAATTGATATGCATAAAGGTCTTTTGCTTTTTTCATTCCATAATTTTCAGCCAAAGTTAAATAATAAGGAAATGTATAAGTCATCATTATTCTTGGTGAATCATCAAATCCTTCAAGTAAAAAACCAATCTCATCATTAGTAGATGGATTCACTGGTCCCCTCATAACTCTAAAACCTTTTTTTTTTAACCAATCTTTAGCTACATCAAATAAAGCATTAGCAACTTCTTGATTATCAATACACTCAAAAAAACCAAAAAACCCTGTTTTGTCCTTATGGTGTAAATTATGAAGGTCGTTCCTAATAGCTGCTATTCTTCCTATAACATTATTATTTTCATCTACAGCTAAAAACAATTCGGCATCGGCATGCTTATAAAATGGATTTTTTTCTTTATCCAATAATTCTTTAACACTAATCTTAGGCACAGGCACCCAATATGGGTTATCTTTATAAAGTTGATAAGGGAAATCAATAAATCGATTGAAATCTTTTTTATTGTTTACATTTAGGATTTGGAATTTCATATTAGCCCCAAAGTTTTACCCATTTTAATGAATTTTTCAAGGATAAAATCTAAATGTTCTTTTTCATGTGTAGCCATATAGCTTGTTCTTAACATTTGTTTTCCCTGTGGTGCAGCTGGTGAAATAAATACATTCACAAAAACACCTTCATCATATAATATTTTCCATGCTTTAAAGGCTAGTTCATCATCACCAACAATAACTGGAACAATTGCAGTTCTACTATCTTCAACTTTAAAACCATAGTTTTTTAAATTTGTACGTATATAGTTTGCATTATTTATTAATTTATCCACTAACTGAGGATTTTCTTCTAAAATTTCCAATGCAGCAAGCGCCGCAGCTACAGAAGCAGGAGTTGGCGAAGCACTAAAAATTAACGCCGACGCATGATGTTTTAAATAATTAATAACCCTTTCAGGTCCTACCACAAAACCACCTAATGATGCTAATGTTTTGCTAAATGTTCCATATGTCATATCTACCTCATCAACCAAATCAAACTCACTTGCTGTACCTCTACCTCCTTTGCCAATCACTCCTAAAGCATGAGCGTCATCAACTAGCAATCTTGCATTATTAGCTTTTGCTATTTCAACAAGTTTTGGTAAATCTACAATTGCTCCTCCAGTACTAAAAACGCCATCGGTTACAATCAATTTAGCAGCATCTTTTGGAATTTTACTTAAAACTCTTTCCAAATCATTCATATCATTAAACTTATATCTTAAGACTTCAGCACCTAAACCTTTGGACATTATATTTCCTGCAACAATAGATGCGTGATTATCCTTATCAGATATAACATATTCACCTTTTTGAACTAAAGTTGGTATTATTCCTTGTGCAGTTTGATATCCAGTACTAAATAATAAACAAGCTTCTTTACCTAAAAATTTTGCGAGTTTTGCTTCTAATTGATTATGTAAGTCAATTGTGCCAGTAAGGTATCTTGAACCAGAACAACCCGTGCCATATTTTTTTGTAGCATTAATAGCAGCTTCTTTTACTTTTGGATGTGCAGTTAAACCTAAGTAATTATTGGAACCAGCCATTATAATTTTTCTACCTTCTATTTGAACAACTGATCCTTCACTTTCTTCAATGGCTCTAAAATATGGATATATACCTCTAGCTTTTACTTCATCTGCCCTTGTAAAATCAAAACATTTCTGAAATAAATCCAATTTCCCCTCCACTTTTTTTAATTTCAAGTAAATAATTGGTTATAAATTACAAACTTAATAAATTTGAATAATAAAAACAAATTATTTATATATGCATAAAAAATGAATGTCTTCTCAGATTTTATGATTTAATCCTATTGCTAATATTGACATAACATACCTATAAATTTATCCATTAAATTAAAAACTATTTGTCATAAATTTTAATTCTTGTAATTATTAGGTAAATTTATTAAATTTGAAAATTAGTAATTTTTTAATAAATATGAATATCACCAATGGATAATAATTTAAGTAAAAAAATAGCTATTGTAACAGGTGCATCTGGTTTTGTAGGCAGTCATCTTGTTGATCTTTTATTAAAACATAATTATGAAGTAATTTGCTTAGTTAGAAATTCTAGCAATCTACGATGGCTTGAAAACAAACCGGTTAAAATTGAAATAGTTAATTTTAACAAAATTGAAGAATTTGAAAATATTTTCACAAATGCCAGTTTTATCTATCATGTTGCTGGAGTTGTTAAATCCAAAAAACCTGAAGGATATTTTAAAGGAAATGTTGATACCACAAAGTTATTATTAGATGCTGCTGTTAAATACTGTAATAATCTTGAAAGATTCCTATATGTTAGTAGCCAGGCAGCTTGCGGACCATCAACTAAAGATCAACCTAAAACAGAAGAAGATCCTCTACAACCTATTACCACTTATGGTAAAAGTAAAAAAGCCGCAGAAGAACTAGTAAGAACTTACTTCGATAAATTACCTATTACTATTTGCAGACCACCTGCTGTTTACGGTGAAAGAGATACTGAAATTTTGATTTTTTTCAAAACTTTTAATTCAGGTCTATTTACAACAATTGGATTAAATGATAAAACTGTTAGTTTAATCAATGTGAAAGACCTCGTTAAAGGCTTCTATTTAGCTGCTACAAATCCTAATGCTAATCATCAAACTTATTTTATTTCTTCAGAAAAATTTTATACCTGGACCGAAATAGGTAAAGTTACACAGCAAGTGCTTGGGAAAAAAGCAATACACATTAAAGTACCTCATTTTATTGTTTATACTTTAGCCGCTATATCGGAATTTTTTGCTTTATTTTCTAAAAATGCTGCTACCTTGAATATTGAAAAAGCTAAAGATATTGTTCAAAATTATTGGACTTGCGATACTTCTAAAGCTGTAAAAGAATTAGGATATAAACAGGAAATTTCTCTCGAACAAGGCATTAAAGAAACTATAGATTGGTACAAAAAAGTTAATTGGCTATAATAAATAAGGAATCTTATAATGTTAGAACAAATTATTCAAATTGCTAAAGAAGCTGGCAATATTATCAGAGATGGATATAGAAAAAATATTAATATTGAATTTAAAACCGGTGAAAATAATCTAGTTACTGAAATAGATAAAAAATCTGAAAAGTGTATTATGGATTTTATAAAAAAAGAATTTCCAACACATTCAATTTTATCCGAAGAAAGCGGCAAAACAGATAAAACATCTGACTATATTTGGATTATAGATCCACTCGATGGCACAACTAACTTTGCACATGGCTTCCCAATTTTTTCTGTTTCAATCGGTGTTCAAAAAAATAATGAAACTATTTATGGTGTTGTTTACGATGTTATGAGAGATATTGTCTATGCAGCAGAAAAAAATTCTGGTGCTTTTGCTAATGACAGAAGAATACACGTTTCAAAAAATGATAAAATTGCTCGTAGTTTACTTGTTACTGGTTTCCCATATAACATTAAAGAAAATCCAAATAATGCAATCGGAAAATTTAATGCATTTTTGATGGAAGCACGTGCTATTAGAAGATTAGGCTCAGCTGCAATTGATTTCTGCTATGTTGCTGATGGAGCTTTCGATGGCTTTTGGGAAGTTGCTCTTAATCCTTGGGATGTTGCTGCAGGTATCTTAATAGTTGAAGAAGCTGGCGGCATTGTTACCAACTTTAAAGGAGAAAAAATCGATATTTCATCAAAAGAATTTTTAGCATCCAACAAACTCATTCACAATGCAATGATTGAAATTTTACAAAAAAATTAGGTGATTTATGCAAAATTTTGAAGAATTTTATAATCACAATAATTCATCACCTACTTTTGTTTTTATTGCTAATAAATACATAGAAAACAACCAATTAGATGATGCTAAAATACTACTACTTGAAGGTTTACAAAAATACCCTAAGTATCCTACTGCTTTAATTCTTTTGGCTAAAACTTATTATCTACTTGGAGAATTTGATAAAGCACACTCACAGCTCGAAATTGTTAATAATATTATACAAAATAAAAATACTTATAATTATTACAAAGATGAACTTGAAAAAACAAAATTTAAATTAAATTATACTGAGCCACTATCTTTTGATACGAATCCAACTCAACATCTTGAATCTAACATTCATAATATTGATGAAATTCAAACTCACAACAACTCTTCAATTGCAGATGAACTAGCAAGCGTGCAAGATACTTTAATAAACACAAATCAAACTATTGCTGATTCTTTTGAAAATATCAACCACCCTACTGATAATTTTGAACCTGTTGAACCAAACTTAAATCATGATTTAACTATAGATTCAATTACTAATGACTTAACTGATTTACCAGATTTACCAGATGAATTAAAAGATATATTTAAATAGATTAGGTTAAATTTTGGAAAAACAAAAAAAAATAGCTATTGTAAGAACCGATAAAATTGGCGATGTGGTTCTAACTTTACCTTTAGTAAAAGAAATAATTTCCCATTATCCTAATTCAATTGTTGATTTTATAGTTCAAGAATATACTCTACCCATTGTAAAATTCAATCAACATATCCATAAAGTCTATTCTATACCTAATAAATTAATTGATATTACTAAATTTTTCTTAAATAATAAATACGATATAATTATAACTGTAAAGCCAGAATTTAATATTGCATTTGCTGCCTTTTTAGCTAGAATTCCTGTAAGAATAGGAACAGCTTTCAGATTATATTCTTTTCTTTTTAATAAAAAAGTTTACCACCACCGCAAAGAATCTAAAAAAAACGAATTGGAATACAATTTTGAACTTCTAAAACCTCTTGGTATTAACGCAACACCTGATTTTAAAAATGTTGACTATGGCTTAAAAATTCCTATTGAATTACAAAAATCTGTTGCCGAAAAATATCTTTCAGGGACTATATTTAACCCAAATTATAAAACAATAATTATACATCCTGGAAGTGGTAAAAGTTCTATCGATTTACCAATCTATAAATTCAAAGAATTAACTAAACTTTTAACAGAACTTAATGCTAATATAATTGTGACTGGAAATCACAATGAAAGAGAAATATGTGATACTATATCACACAACAATGTTATAAATTTGAGTGGAAAATTAAACTTAAAAGAATTTACGGCTCTTGTTTCATTTTGTGATATTTTAATTTCTAATTCTACGGGACCTATTCATTTAGCTGCAGCATTGGATAAATGGACAATTGGTTTTTATCCATTAGTTAAAGAATGTTCAGTAACTCGTTGGGGACCATATACTTCAAAAAGAATTATCTTTACTCCTAATAATAGCCAGTGTCCTCATAATACTCTTGAACAATGTAAAATAAATAAATGTATGGAAACTATTAGTATTAATGATGTTTACAATAGTATTGTTAAAATAATAAGGTAACACTAATATGTCAATTTCTATTGCTATAATAGGACACAACGAAGAATATCATTTAGTAGAACTTCTACCAACTTTATCCTGGGCTGATGAAATAGTCTATGTCGATGCTGGAAGCTCAGATAATTCAATTGAAGTTGCAAAAAAATTCACAAATAAAGTTTTTCAAAAAGAAAATAACCCTAATTTGAATGTCAATAAATCTTTTGCAATTGATAATGCATCTTGCGAGTGGATTTTCTATCTCGATCCAGATGAAAGAATACCAGAAGACCTTAAAACAAATCTTATGAATATAACTAAAAACCCAACCGATTATGTAGCCTTTTCTTTACCAAGAAAAAATTTCTATTTTAATAAATGGTTAAAACACGGGAGTCAATACCCAGATATACAATTAAGACTCTTTAAAAAAGGTTTTGCTAAATTTCCCAATAAACATGTGCATGAAAAATTATCCGTTAATGGCAAAATTGGCAACATCAAAACACCAATGCATCACTTTCCTTATTTGACTATTAGTCAATACCTAAAAAAATTCGATTTTTATACATCTTTTGAAGCAGACTTTATGTACCAAAGCAATACAAAAGTTAATTTTGCGAATTCTTTTAATTATTTTATCTATAAACCAGTAACCCGTTTTTTTAGAAGATATTTTTTAAAACTTGGCTTTCTCGATGGTTATTATGGCTTTTTTGCATGCCTTTTTGATGCTTTAAATTATATAGTAAGATATTTCAAACTAATTGAAAAATATAAAAATGAAAAATAAAATCTTATTTATTGTTATACTGCTCGTATCATTGATTTATTCACAAAATTTTAGAAAAATCGAAAATAAAGCTTTTGGAGTAGGTGAAAAATTAGATTATGAAGTAAAATACGGCTTTGTAAAAGCTGGCTTTGCCACATGGGAAATTCCTCAAATTGTTAATATCAAAAACAGGCCTACTTATCAAGTAATTTTTACTGTAAGATCTCACCCCAGTTTTGATTGGATTTATAAAGTTAGAGATAGATACGAAACATACCTCGATGTTGATGGCATATTCCCATGGAAATTTGTCCAACAATTAAGAGAAGGTAGTTTTAAAAAAGATTATTGGATTGAATTTGATCATCATAAGCTAAAGGCCCTTACACCAAAAGGTGAATTTGATATTCCACTTTATGTTAATGATATTGTCTCTGCTTTTTTCTATGTAAGAACAATGGATTTTTCCAACCTTAAAAAAGGCAATGTTATTAATCTTTCAAACTTTTATAATACAAAAGTTTATCCTTTAGATGTTGTTTATCATGGCAAAGAAACAGTAGAATTGGATTTAGGAAAATTTAACTGTATAAAAGTTGAACCAATTATCAAAGAAGGTGGATTATTTAAAACTTCTGGGAAAATTTTTATATGGTTAACAGATGACCAAATAAGAGTTCCTGTAAAAGTTCAAACCCAAATTATAATAGGCTCAATTAATGCAAATTTAATATCTTACAAAGGTTTACAGGGAAAGTTGAATTTTAAATAATTCTTGGAGGCACAAAATTGAATAAAACAAAAGTTTTATTATTATCATTATTAAGTGTTTTTGTTATATTTATCCTTTATCAAGGAATAGGCTCTCTTATTGCTTTATTACTTTTCAAAAATAATATTACAGATAATATAAATAATTTTAGATTATTTACCGTTGCTTCTCAAATTTTATTAATTTTATTACCAGCACTAATTTTTTCAAAAAAATTTTTTGCTCATATTAATGAAGTATTTCCCACAGAAAAGATTAATTTAAGACAAATTTCGTTATTTTTTCTTGGCTACTTTATTTTATATTCCAATTTATCCAATATAATTTATTTCCAATCTTTACTAATGGATTATTTATCAAGTATTTCACCTGCTTTTCATTCAATTAAAACTTTCTTTGAATCAAATTCTAATGATATTGAAAAAATGTATAAATCAATACTATCAGTTAATAATGTTGTCGATTTTTTAATTGTGTTTATTATGGTTGCAATTACACCAGCAATGTGCGAAGAATTATTTTTTAGGGGCTTTCTCCAGCATTTTATGCAACAAAAATTTAATTTTTTTATTACAGCTTTATTTGTAGGATTATTTTTTAGCTTAATGCATTTTGATTTTACAGCCTTTATACCATACATATTATTAAGTATTTACTTTAGCTATGTAGTTTACAGATCAAACTCTATATTTTCATCAATATTTCTGCATTTTACTAACAATTTTATGGCATTTTTAGCATCTTTATTATTAAAATCAGATGACATTTTTAATAAATCGAAAATTACTTCTGATATGGATTTAAAAACTTCAATCTTAAGTTTTATAGTTCTTACTATTGCTTTTATTATTTTAATTATATATATTGAAAAATCATTTAAAATTTCCTCTGAAATAGATAATATGGATGATATATCATGAGTAATAATATATCCAATGAATATGTACTAGTTTGGACTTTAACCAATTCCTTAGAAGCTGAACTTATTAAATCGATGTTAGAAAGTGCAAATATTGATACTATTATTTATAATACGCAAGATAGCTTTATACCCTCAATAGGCGAAATAAAAATTTTTGTAAAACTCGAACAATTTAATGATGCTACATTCTTAATAAATGAGTTCTATAACAAAAAAGGCTTCGAGAATAACGATGAAATTTAAATATATTTTTACATTTTTCTTAATAGTTCAAATTTCAAATGCTCAGCTATATATTTCCAAATATGCTGGCGAATTTATGTCTTTTGGTATTGGTAGTAGAACATCCGCACTTGGTGGCGCCTTTGTTGCTTTATCTAATGATGTAAACGCTGCTTTTTATAATCCGGCAGGTTTAGCACAAGTAAATCATCCTCAAATATTATTACATCACGAAGAAAAATTTGGCAAATTACTTAATTACGATGTTTTATCTGTCGCTATACCTTATTCAACTGATTATACATTCGGCATAACTCTCACCAAAAACGGCATTGACGGAATTTTTGATACACGAAACGCTCTTATTGATGCCAATGGCGATGGTATTCTTGATATTACAACAGATAGATTAGACCCAGACAAAATCACGCAATTTAGCAACAATGATTACGTTTTATATCTTTCATATGCACAAAAATATACCGATAATTTATTAGTAGGTGCTAATTTTAAATTTATTCACAGAAATATTGCAGAATATGATGCTACAGGCTTCGGCTTTGATATTTCTGCCCTTTATTTTTATAACGAAAACTTATCTTTTGGAGCTACTATTAAAGATGTTACAACTACTTTAATTGCATGGAGTACTGGCAGAAATGAATTAGTCTCTCCAACCCTTAAATTAGGTACTCTTTACTCTTTTAACTTATTTGACCAAAATTTTTCTTTATTATATGACGCAGACATTAGATTTGAAAATAGAAAGTATGCATCTCAAATTAATATTGGGCCTATAAGTTTAGATTCTCACATTGGCATGGAATACAATATATTTAATCCAATCTGGTTACGTTTAGGTTACAGTGATATAGACGAATTTACTTTCGGTTTAGGTGTAAAACTACCACGCCTAAATGTAGATTACTCCTACTCTCAAGTAGCATCATTTTCAAAAAATTTAATTGATAATTCTCATAACTCTACACATAGAATTTCTTTAATAATCAATCTTGATACAGAAAGATTTTTAAGAAAATAAATACTAATTATATATTGGATAATCTAATGGATTTTTTGAAAAACAATCTCTCATCTTTAATTATTGGCTTATCAATTATTATTTTTGGTATTCTACTCTCAATTTCTATTAGTAGTATTGGAGAACAGAAAAATACAATTAATGTTACTGGTTCTGCAAGCAAAATCATAACTTCCGATTTTGGTGTTTTGAGAATTAAAGTAGAAGCAAACGATAATAATCGCATTAATGCATTTACAAAACTTCAACACAATATTTCTGAAACATTAAATTTTATTGAAAATGAAGGTATTGATAAATCTTTAATTGATGCAGGTACGATAGAAAATTATACTGAATATATAGAAAATAAAAATAAAATTCCTCGATATAATTTCTCTCAGACTTTCGAAATTAAATTAAACGATATACAAAAAATTAAGACAATAGCATCTAAAATTACATCTTTAAATTCTAACGGAATTGATATTTATGTACACCCACCACTTTTCTATTATTCAAAATTACAAGAATTAAAATCAGAAGTTCAAGCTGAGGCTACAAAAGACGCAATAAACAGAGCAAATAAAATACTATCATCAACAAATAATAAATTAGGTTCTATAAAAAATGTAAGAACAGGAGTTTTACAAATTACAGCACCATACAGTACTGAAATTAGTGATTATGGAATGAATGACGAATATTCTGTTGAAAAGAAAATAACTGCTGTTGTGAACATTACATTTGGAATAAAATAAAAAAATAATTTTCCGCTAAAATAATTTATTAAAATAAACACATATACCTAGTAAATTGCATATGAATAATATTTTCATATTCCAACTAAAAAAAAGGTTGTCTAAACATTCCTAATTGTATTTAGAACTTTAGACAACCTTAATCTTATTATATAAATTAAAAGAAAATTTTTTATTTGAGTACAACTTAACTTACTGAATTTTATTTTTTTACTACACTTAAAACTTTCATATCAGATGTTCTTCTATCGGGACTAATATCATACAACCACTTAGCATAAGCTGAAAGCTGTGCTTGCTTAAATGGAACCTTGGAATTTTTAACAATATTTCCTTCAGTAAAAGGAATTTTTTCTTTTGTTAAAATAGCAATGAACATTTCATCAGTCCTTGTTTGACCTGGATTATTCACTAATCTTATTCTTATTCTACTCTTCTTAGGTGGAATATATAAAGTATCCCCACCTTTAATAAAATTATCTTTAAGCATTTCATTTGGAAAAAGAACATTTAATGTATCATTTTTTATGTTGAAAATAGTAAGATATCCGTCTTTACTTGCAAACACTCTAAATTGCACAGGTTCTCTTTCATTATAGACAATTCTATCTGTAATAAGTTCAACTTTATATGTAGGATCAGGATCGATAACTTGAGGTGCAACTAATGCTTCTATATCAATTTGTACTCTCATTAAATATTCATCAGAGTTTTCTAATTGAATAGGTTCTGGTTTAGATTTAGAAATAATTTTTTCTTCAAGAATTAGCCCTCTAGTTGAAGATTCAGCAAAACTAGTATAGAAATCAATTAAACTTTCATTATCTTCTGTTTTTTGCCTATATTCACCAGCTTTAATTGTAACGCCTAACTCTTTTAAAGCATTTGCTCTTGCTTTATTTAAAGCATCTTCTGTTGCCTTAGCCACATCTTTGGAAAATCCAACACCTGTAGCTTTAACCCATCTAGGTTGGATTTGATTTTTTGGTTGTGCTGAAACTATAATACTGAGAACAAAGAGTATAAAAATATTACTTACTTTCATTTTGATTCTCGAGTTTAGCAATTAAAAATTCTTTTATTATATCTCTTGGGAATTCTTTATTTAACCAGAGTTCATAAGATTTGGCAGCTTGTTCAATAAACATATCCATACCGCCAACTGTTCTTGCACCTTTTGATGCTGCAATTTTTAACAATTTTGTTTCAAAAGGATTATAAATAACATCAAACACTATTTGATTTTCATTAAAAGATTCTTCAATAGCAGTAAAACTATCATCAACGTTAGGATACATACCTATAGGAGTTGTATTAATAATAAGTTTTGAATTACTTAAAAGCTCAACTATGTCAGGAGGTGCTAAAGGAAATGATTCGATATTATGGAAATTCATCTTTTTTACAAAATAGTCTTTCAAAAATTCGGCTTTAGCATCATTCCTATTTATAATATTAATCTTTTTAGTATTAAAATATCTAATTAAAGTATATATAACGCATCTGGAAGCACCACCCGCACCAACAACTGTAACTTCTTGATCTTTGATTTCTTCTTTATAATTATCTAAAGATTTAATAATTCCATAAACATCTGTGTTATAACCAAATAATTTGCCGTCTTGTATTGTAACGGTATTTACAGCACCAATTATTGCAGCTTCTTCGGAAACATGATTAAGGTGAGGAATAATAGCTTCTTTGTGTGGTATTGTAACATTAATTCCGGTAAATCCAAGCGTCAAAAAACTCTTTAAAGATTTTTCTAAATTTGATGGATGAATATCAAACATTAAATATATTGCATTCTCGTTAATAAGATTGATTGCCTTATTATGGATTAAAGGCGATAAAGAATGAGAAATAGGATAACCAATCACCGCCAATAATTTTGTATCTAAACTTATTCTTTCACTAATCATAGAATACACCTCAATTACTTAGTATTTTATTACTAAATATTTTTGTAATTTTTTTGAATGGATAATCATCCATATAAATATCTTCTAATTCAATATCCAAATTCATTGCTTGTTCTTCCATAGAAACTGAAAGGTCATATCTACCAATAATAGCATATATTTTGGATAAAATATAAAAACACTCGCTATTTTTCTGATCTAATTTTAATGTGTCAACTAATAAAGTTAGTGCCTTGTTGACTTTATATTCATATATATATAAATTTATCAATGCAATATTGATATCTATTATAAGATCACTCTTGTTATTGTTTGATGCTAATTCTAATGCTTTTTCATAATACTCAATTGATTTTTTTGTATTTCCTATTGTTGAATATAATTCTCCTAACAAAATTAGTGCATTTACTTTTTTATTTTCAAAATTTTCGTAAACATACAAAATATCTCTTTCTGCTAAGTGAAACTTTAAATTGCTAATGTAACATGAGGCTCTCGATAATAAAGCATCTGGGCTATCTGGACTTAATTCTAAAAGTTTATTATAAGCATTAATTGCATTTTCATAATTTTTTAGTAATTCATGAACTTTACCTAAATTAAATAAAACATCTTCATCAAAGTTATCAATAAATTGTGCTTGATTGAAACATTCTAAAGCTTCTTCGTAATATCCCATATGAATAAATGTAATTCCTTTATTATACCATGCATCTGCAAACATATCATCAATTTGAAGAGCATAATCATATGCTACTAAGGCTTTATCATATTGTTGAAGATCGTGTAACAAAATTCCATAATTATACCAGGCTATATGGCTTAAAGAATCATATTCTAAAAACTGAGAATAATAAGAAGCTGCAAGCTCTTTCTGACCTAATCTTTCATAACAATATGCAATTTCGAAATAATTTTTTTGGTAAAATACATTTAATTCAATAGATTTTTTAAAGTAATCTATTGCTTTTTTATAATTTCCAATGTTTTTATAATATCTTCCATATAAGTCAAATATTGCAGGATCATTTTTTTCATATTCAAATGCTAAATCGAGATATAATTTTGTTTTTTCGTTATAACCAATTCCAAGATAACTTTCCGCTAAGTATGTGTATACTTCACTACTATTAGTAATATTTAATACTGTTAATAGCTTTTCAATTGCTAGCTGATATTCATGGTTAGCATTCAATAACCTTCCTTGTAAAATCATAATTTCTGTGTTACTAGGATAATGTTCAAGAACTATCTCACTTAGTTCAATACCTTCAATTATCAATTCTTCATACAAACAATCTTCTATTGTATCTTCTATAAAATCGATGTTAAAATGCAGTTCGCCATTACTAATATATTTATAACATAGATTTATTTTATCAATAATATCTATAAAACCTTCGTGTTCGCTATGGAATTCGTTTTCTAACATAATTATTTTTCTTTTTTCTCAAATGTAGTAATAAAGATAATAAAAAACAAATTAAATCTTTTTAATATAAAATTTCGTTTTTTTCAAATTTTATCATTATATTTGTATTTTGAACACATCACAAAATATATCTAACGATGCGAATAATTTATATTTTATTTATTTTAGTTAATTTACTATTTAGCCAAAATATATATTCTGAACTCGAAAAATTACTTTCAAAAGTTCCATATTCTACAGAATATTCAATTTACATTTATAATTTAACAACCGATAAACCAATATTTAGCTATAACATCGATAAACCCTTAAAGCCAGCATCTCTTACAAAACTATATACAACTGCTGTAAGTATTATGACAGTTGGAATAAATAAAGATATTAAATTATCATTTTATACTAATGATAAAAATATAAATGATGGTATTATTAGAGGGAATTTGTATATTAAAGGATTTGGCAATCCTCTGGTTACTGATAATGATTTAAAAAATTTTGTTGATTACCTAAAAAGAAAAGGAATAAAACAAATAACTGGAAATATTATTTACGACGAAAGTTTTTTTGATACTTTATACAATAGAATTGAATGGATTGAAGGGGAACCTAATATTAATCCAATACCTCCTGTATCTTCTATAATTCTTAATAGAAATATTTTAACATTATCATTACAACCGACTAAAAAAAATAAACCGGCAATTGTACAGTTTAAAAACTCTGGCCCTTATATTAAAATAATCAATAATACTCTAACACGTAAAAATACATCAATTTCTGTTAATCAAACTGTAGATAATTCTTATGTTATTAGAATAAGTGGAACATTATCAAAGAAATCAAGAGGATATAACATTAGTAATTCTATCAAAAATCCATCTTTTTTTACAGCTGCTTATTTAGCTAATTTATTTTATAATAATAATATAAGTTTTAATGGTAGAATAATAAAATCTACTATTAAATATAACGAAACTATAAATATTTATAATATTTCCTCTAAGTTGGAAGAAATTATTTCAATTGTAAATAAAAGAAGTGATAATTTTATTGCAGAATGTTTATTTAAAATAAATGGTGCTTATTACAGTGGTATTCAAGGTAATTCGTTTTATTCAACTCAAGCTGTCAATACATTTTTAAGGAATAATGGAATATTTTCTATTGGTACAGATTTAGTAGATGGCTCTGGCTTATCACATTACAATAGAACAACAACAAAAAGTATTGTAGAATTATTAAAATTTATGTATCTTAAAAAAAGTATTTTCCCATTTTATTATGAATCTCTTTCTATTGCAAGTGAAGACGGTACCTTGCGTCATAGATTCTATAATACTGATGCTGAAAAAAATTTTCACGGAAAAACTGGAACTTTAAATGGAGTATCTGCGTTAAGTGGTTATGTGTATGATAAAAATAACCATTTAATAGCTTGCTCAATTATTTGGCATTATTATCAAAATAACGCACATTATTACAAAAACATTGAAGACAAAATCATTAATTTAATTATTCAAAGTAAGGAGTAATTCCAATGAAAAAGTTATCAATAATTCTAATAGCAGCTTTCTTTTTAAGTGTTTTCGCACAAACCACACCTAAACAACAATCAAAAGATACAAAATCAAAAACAACAAACACAACCGTAAAATCTTGTTGTGATGATAAGAAAGAAAAGAAAGATTGTTGTGAAGACAAGAACACAAAATCCAATAGCAAAGATGAAAAAAAGGATTGTTGCAAGGATAAAAAAGAAATTAAAAGCCAAGAAGCAAAATAAAAAATGGGGCTCATAAAAGCCCCATTTTCTTTATGTACCTGCTAAGTAGTCCTTCATATAAGCTTCTTGTTCTGGTGTTAATTTATCAATTGAAATTCCCTGTGATTGTAATTTAACCATAGCAATTTCTTGGTCTTGCTCTTCAGGAATATCCAGTACTTGTGGTGCAGGAATTTTATTTTGTTTATGATATTCTGCAAGTCTAATTTGAGACATAAATTGATTAGCAAAAGACATATCCATAACTTCAGAAGGGTGCCCTTCAGCAGCAGCAAGATTAACTAATCTACCTTGTGCTAGTAGATAAATTCTATTGCCATTATTTAATACATATTCTTCATTGTCATCTCTAATAACTCTCTTAGATTTTGATACAGCTTCTAAATCTTTGATATTTATTTCGCAATCATAGTGGCCAGTATTACATACAATTGCACCATCTTTCATAACTTCAAAATGTCTTTTCACAATAACATCTTTAATACCAGTAGCAGTAACAAAAATATCACCAATTTTCGCTGCTTCATCCATAGGCATAACCCTAAAACCTTCGAGTGTTGCTTTAAGAGCAGCTGTTGGTTTTACTTCTGTTACAATAACATTAGCACCTAATCCTTTAGCTCTCATAGCAACGCCTCTTCCACAGTGTCCATAACCAGCTACTACAAAGTTTTTACCAGCAACAAGAACTGAAGTAGCTCTTAAAATTCCATCTATAGTAGATTGACCAGTGCCATAAACATTATCAAAATCCCATTTTGTTTCTGCATCGTTAACTGCGATAACAGGATATAATAATTTTCCATCATCGGCCATAGCACGTAAACGATGAACGCCAGTTGTAGTTTCTTCGGTTCCGCCAATTATTTCTTTTGCTAATTCTTGGTGCTTTGTATGAACAGTCATAATTAAGTCAGCACCATCATCAAGCGTTAAATTTGGTTTCATATCTAAAGTTCTTTCTATACACCAATAGAACTCTTCAACATTCATCCCATGCCATGCATAAATTTCAACGCCATTAGCAGCTAAAGCTGCAGCTATATCATCTTGTGTAGAAAGTGGGTTACATCCGGACCAGCTAATCTGTGCACCAGCTGCTTTTAATGTTTCAATCAAAACCGCTGTTTCTTTTGTAACGTGTAAACAACCTGCAATTTTATATCCTTTTAATGGTTGAGTTTTAGAATATTTTTCTCTTAAAGCCATTAATACAGGCATTCTTGATTCTGCCCATTCGATTTTTAATCTACCTTCTTTAGCTAAATTTATATCACGAACTTTATATTTTCCTGGAACGTAATCCATTTGAATAATCTCCTTATTTTATAAATATTTCTGGAATTTATCAACTAAATCTAATTTTTCCCATGTAAATTCATTTTCATTTCTTCCAAAGTGTCCGTAAGCAACAGTTTTAGAATATATCGGTCTTTTCAAATCTAATCTTGAAATTATACCTTTTGGAGTCATATCAACTTCTTTACGAATAATTTCAGCAATTTCTTTATCAGATTTTGCACCTGTTCCTTTAGTATCAACAAAAATTGATACGGGTTCAGCAACTCCAATTGCATAAGCAACTTGTACCATACATTCTTTAGCAAGTTTAGCAGCTACAATATTTTTAGCAATATGTCTAGTTGCATAAGCGGCACTTCTATCCACTTTAGAAGGATCTTTACCAGAAAAAGCACCACCACCATGAGGTGCCCAACCGCCATAAGTATCAACAATGATTTTTCTACCAGTTAGGCCAGAATCTCCGTGTGGCCCACCTATTTCAAATCTTCCTGTTGGATTTACAAGAACTTTTAAGTCTTTGTCTAAATATTGTTCTGGAATAACAGCAGGAATAACATATTTTAATACATCTTCTTTAATTCTTGCCTGTGTAGCATCTGGATCATGTTGTGTTGAAATAACAATTGTATCAACTCTTTTTGGTTGGCCGTTATCATCATATTCTATCGTAACTTGAGATTTAGAATCTGGTCTTAAATAAGGCATAAGTTCAAGTTCATTATGTCGAATATCGGCTAACTTTTTCATTAATTTGTGAGCATAAACTATAGGCATAGGCATTAATTCAGGGGTTTGATCACAAGCATAACCAAACATCATTCCTTGATCACCGGCGCCACCTGTGTCAACACCCATAGCAATATCAGGTGATTGAGAATGAATGGCGTTGAGAATACCACAAGATTCTGCCTCAAATTTGTATTCGCCTTTGTTGTATCCAATTTTTTTGATGATTCCTCTTACAACATCCTGAATATCAACATAAGCTTTTGTGGTAATTTCCCCAGCAACGACAACAAGACCTGTTGTAACTAATGTTTCGCAAGCAACACGAGAATTTAGATCTTCTCGCAAGCAGGCATCAAGCACACCATCAGATATTGCATCAGCAACTTTATCTGGATGTCCTTCGGATACCGATTCCGATGTGAAGAAATAAGACATTTTTTTCTCCTATTTTGTTAAGTGGTTAAGAAAATTCTATTTCGGTATTATCGCCAGCATTTATTATTCTATAGTTTCCTTTTATAAAGGCATTTGGACCAATAAGAGAATCTTTTAACAATATATCCTCAACATGTGCACCTGTTCTAACAATTGAATTTTTTATAACAGCATTTTTTATTATACAACCACGAGATATTGTTGTGTAAGGTCCTATAACAGAATTTTCAATTTGAGCATCTTCTGAAATATAAACAGGTGGAATTATCACGCAAGATTTAGGAATTTGAGTGTTGTAATTTTTTTCTAAAAGAAATCTATTTGTTTCAAGTATAGTTTCTTTTTTTCCACAATCATACCAACCATCAACCTGAAAAGTTATAAATTTGTGCCCTTTATCAATCATAATTTGTAAGGCATCTGTAAGCTGCAATTCACCTTTAGTACGAATATCTTTCTCAACTAATTCATTTAATGCATCAATTAAATCTTGTTTTTTATTTATATAATACATTCCAACAAGTGCAAGTTTTGATATAGGTGTAGTAGGCTTTTCAATTAATTTGGTAATATATTGGTTTTCATCAAGCACTGCAACACCAAATCTAGAAGGATCTTCAACAGTTTTAACACCAAGTGATGATACTTTTTTTTCAAATACACTTTTAAGCTCAACTTCAAAAATTGTATCGCCTAAAACTATGAATAACTCATCTTCATCAAAAGTTGGAATAGCCATCCAGATAGCATGACCTAATCCTTCAAGCTTTTCTTGATATACAAAGTCTGATTGAAGATAAGGGTGATATTGTTTTACATATTCTTCAACCTGTTCACCTAAGTACCCAACAATAAAAGTTGCCTTTGTTATACCTTCTGTTAGCAATTTCTCAATAATATGAGAAATCATAGGTTTGCCGCCAACATTCAATAATACCTTTGGCCTAGTTATAGTATGTGGTTTAAGTCTAGAACCAAAGCCGGCTGCGGGGATTATAGCTCTCATAATTCCTCAATTTTTATCCGTTAAGCGCATTAGCTCCAGAAACAACTTCCAGTAACTCTTTTGTGATTGCGGCTTGTCTTGCTTTATTGTAATTTAATTGTAACTGACTTATAATTTCTTTTGCATTTTCTGTTGCATTATCCATCGCGGTCATTTGTGCAGCAAAAACAGCTGCTTGAGATTCCAACATTATTCTCCAGAATTCAGTATCAAGATACTCTGGTATTAATTTTTCTAATAACAAATTTTTATCGGGCTCGTAAATATAATCAATATTTTCCAATTCATCAAATTGATTTGTAATTTTTATTGGTAATAGTCTTTCGACTACTACTTTTTGTTGTATCACATTTTTAAACTCGTTGTAAACAACATAAAGTTCATCAAAAACACCATTTAAATAATCATTTTTAACATTTTCTAAAATATTTTTAGCAGTTTTATATTCTAATCTTGGTAAAAATATATGCGTATAAAATCTTTCAATATTAACATTCTGAAACGAATAAATATCATACCCTTTTTTACCTACAACATAAAACTTTACTGATGATTTATTAACATATTCTTTTAATTCTTCGTTAAGTAGCCTATTTACTTCCTTAATAACATTAGTATTGAAACTACCGCACAAACCTTTATCATAAGTAATTAAAAGCACTGCTACATTATTTACATTTCTAACATCAGTCAATGGATTGGAAAAATCTTTATTTACAGCCAAAACATGAGTTAGAAGTTGTTTAATTCCTTTGGCATAAGGTCTTGCATTAATGATAGCCTCCTGAGCTCTTCTTAATTTTGCGGCTGCTACCATTTTCATAGCTTTAGTTATTTTTTGAGTATTTTTTACAGCTTTAATTCTATTTCGGATATCTCTTAATGTTGCCATATGTTTGCCATTTTGTTATATAATTTATGGCTTAAATATTGAATTAAATTTTTCAATTACTTCTTTTAATTTATTCTCAGTTTCTTCAGAAATATCTTTTTGTGTTTTAATATTTTCAAAAATTTCTGGTGCTTGATTTTCAACATATTCTAGTAATTCTTTTTCATATTTTTTGATTGCAGGAGTAGGAATTTCATCAATATAACCTTTTGTACCGGCATAAATAGCAACCACTTGTTTTTCAACTGGAACAGGTGCATATTGACCTTGTTTTAATAATTCTACCAACCTTTCACCACGAGCAAGAACTTTCTTTGTTGCAGCATCTAGATCGGAGCCAAATCTAGCAAAAGCTTCCAATTCACGATACTGTGCAAGATCAATTTTCAAAGAACCTGCTACTTTTTTCATAGCTTTTATTTGTGCGTTACCCCCCACACGAGAAACAGAAATACCAACGTTGATTGCAGGTCTTACGCCACTATTAAATAAATTTGGTTCGAGATAAATTTGACCATCAGTAATAGAAATAACATTTGTTGGAATATAAGCAGAAACGTCTCCTGCTTGAGTTTCAATTATTGGCAAGGCAGTTAATGAACCGCCTCCTAATTCTTCACTTAATTTAGATGCTCTTTCGAGTAAACGAGAGTGTAAATAGAATACATCACCTGGATAAGCTTCGCGTCCTGGTGGTCTTCTTAATAACAATGAAAGTTCACGATAAGCCACTGCTTGTTTTGATAAGTCATCATAAACGCAAAGCGCATCCATTCCTTTATCTCTAAAATATTCGCCAATTGCGGCCCCTGCATATGGTGCAATATATTGCATAGGAGCAGAATCAGACGCACTTGCAACAACTACTACTGTATAATCCATTGCGCCATGTTCTTGCAACTTACTTACAACTTGTGCAACTGTTGAATTTTTTTGACCTACAGCAACATAAACACAGTATACTGGTTTTATACCTAATTTTTTTGCTTCTTCGGTATGAGTATATTTTTGATTGATAATAGCATCAATAGCAACAGCTGTTTTACCTGTTTGTCTATCACCAATTATAAGCTCTCTTTGTCCTCTTCCTATTGGTATCATAGCGTCAATTGCAGTAATACCAGTTTGGAGTGGCTGTTTTACTGGTTGTCTTTCCAATACTCCGCGTGCTTTTCTTTCTATCGGATTATATTGTTCAATATTATAAGGTCCTTTACCATCTAATGTTTTGCCAAGTGGGTCGATAACTCTTCCTAATAATTCCATACCAACAGGTATTGATGCTAATCTTCCAGTTCTTTTAACTTCATCACCTTCTTTAACAAGATTGCTATCACCAAATAACACACAACCTACATTATCTTCCTCTAAGTTCAATACCATTCCAAATACGCCATTTGGAAATTCAACTAACTCACTAGCCATTACTTTTGATAGACCGTAAACCCTTGCTATACCATCACCTACTTGTAATACTTTACCCCTTTCGTATATATGAACTTCGCTTTCAAAACCAGCAAGTTGTTTCCTTAATATAGATGAAATTTCATCAGGTCTTATTCCTACCATATTTACCTCAATTTACTGAGTTTTAATTAATTGAAATATTAAATTAATAAATTCTTGTTATTTTGTCAAATTTATTTTATATTATTTTCAAAATTATTCAAATTTTTTCTTTCAAAGTACATTCGAGTATTTATATGTTTTCATTTTTCAAAAAATTAAAGGATAAAACTATTAACTTATTTAAAAAACCCATAATTCAAAAAGTTATAGAAACTATTAACAAAAAATATTCGCATATCGGAACAATTACAAGTTTAAATATTTATAAAAATAAACAAACTATTGAAGCTTATGTCAACCTTAATGGTGAACATCAAAATACATTGGTTGAAATAAAATATACAATTCTCTCAACTAATACTTATTTTGACGAAATAGTATATCTTCAAATTAAAAATATTTATACTTCAAAACCCTGGCTTAATTCTTTAATTCAAACACTTGTAAAAGAAGCAAATTACCAGTTACCTAAATTTGAAATTCCTCCTATTTCAAAATCATTATTTGTAGATTAAAATTATTACCAAAAGATAAATTATTGGCAACGAATAAATTATTCTTTTGACATTATCTAACTTAACTAAGTTTTTATTAAATATTACCAACATTACCGGGACAAAATAAACTGCTCCTCTTAAGCCCATTGATAAATATGTAAATTTCAAAATGCTTGTATCAGGATTAAATATTAAAATTACAATAGTTGAAAGCAATATCATTACAATCATTATTCTAATTTTTGCTAATTCACTAAGATATTTGATGTTTTTTTCCTTGATAAAATCTACATATATATTTGTTGCTAAACTTAATATTAAACCACTACAGGACCCTAATATGATAATAACCAGCCCTGCAAAAAATACTCCAGTTAACCAAATAGGAAAAGTTTTCAGCAAAAATAATGGCATAATACTTAAAGATGATATAATATCAGGGAAATAGGCTCGCATATATAACCCTATAAATACACTTAAAACACCTATAATAGGTATTATCATACCACTTCGATATGAACCATATCTTGCAGATCGAAGGCTATCAGCACTAAATATTGCTTGCATATAAACTTGAGAAGAAAGTATTCCAACTACAGAAGATACAAAATCAAATACAATTTCGTTTTTACTATAAATATTACCAATAAAAAATTTTCCAAAATTTGGAATTCTAAAAACTAAATCTGCAAAATAATTACTTCTAATAAAAATATACACAAATGATGTTAGCAATATCGTATAGATCAAAATAATTTTAATTTTACCGATCAAGTCACTACTTAATATACCACCAAAAATTACAAATATAATAACCATCAATAAAGTAATCAAATATGTATAAAAGAAATTAAAATGGAAAATCGATAATACAACTGCCATAATTGATAATATCTGTGCAACAAGTTGAACAATCATCGCAATTATGGAAAAAAAACTACTATATTTTTGGAAATGTATTCCAAAATAATCTCCCAAAAATTCCGAAAGTGTTACACTGTTTGATCTTCTTAGTGGGATTGCAAAAAATCTGCCTAATATAAAACATGCTATACCCGCTGCAACTGTATAAATTGCTCCAACTATTCCATATTTATAAGCAAGTTGGGCCGTTCCAATAGTTGATGCCCCACCTATTATAGTCCCTAATATTACATTGGAAACTTGTGAAGTATTTAAACTTTTACCTGCGGTTAAAAATTCATCTTCTGTTTTAACTTTTTCGGTTTTTTTAACAAGAAAAAATATTATCAAAACTAATGTCGTTATAAATGAAAATAAAAGCATTGTATTTTTGCTAAAATTTTTTTAACTTAATTTTCAAATTTAATTATTTTTATGCATAATTTCCTTAAATATATTATAATTTTTATAATCTCTTTACTTTTAGTATCTTGTTCAAATTCTTTGCTTATTACTCCTATTGAAAAAGATAAGCACCACATTGGTATTAATTTTGGTGGACCAATTGTAAAAGTAAAAAAAGTAAATTTACCAATTCCTTTATCATCTGTATCACACTTTTATGGAATAGATACTAATTTAACTTTAGTAAATAACCTACAAATCATTTCCGCAATATTCAGAACTTTCCATTATGAAAGTGGGCTTCTTTTTAATATTTATGATAATTATTCTAGCCCAATTAAAATATCTTTAATGCCATATTTTTCTCTAATGACAAATTTTAATTTACCAGATACTAAAATATATCCAGCATGCAATATAAATTTTTATCATTCTTTCGATAAATATATTCTTTATACTGGCACTAATTTTACTTTTGAATTATCAAAGACTAAAGCATTTAATCAAAAAGTTGAAAACCATATTTTAATTGCACCTTACTTTGGAACAATATATCAAACAAATGATTTTACATATTCACTTGAATTGAAATACCTTTTACCAAATATCAGCAATAAAGATATTGTTGTTGATTATCTTTCTTTTGGCTCAAAAGGTGCAATTGGAATATATTTTTCGTTTGGGATAAAACTATGAAAAAATTATTCTTTGTAACATATTTGTTAATTCCATTTATATTTACTTCCTGCACACTTGATAATTTTCTATTTAACCCAAACACTACCGAAATATCAGAATATAAATTCGATAATTACCGTGGCGAAGTAGATTTTATCTTAGATTCAACATATACAATTCCACAAAATAAAATACATCTTTTTACATTAAATTCAGCAGGTAATACGATATACGCTATATATATAGGTGACTTAAATACAATAGTTAAAGATACAGTTATTATGTATTGCCATGGAAATAAAGATCACATGGATTTTTATTGGCAAAGAGCTAAATTACTTGCAAATGTTGGCGGTAAAAATAGATACGGCGTAATGATGATAGATTACCGTGGCTACGGTCTTTCATCCGGCAAGCCCACAGAAAATGGATTATATGAAGATGTTGATGCTGCTCTTTTATGGTTAAAAAATAAAGGACTAACTAACGAAAGATTAATTATTTATGGCTTTAGCATGGGAACTGCACCTGCAACAGAACTTACAGCTAAACCACGCTCCCTTATTCCTTCAAAAATTATACTTGAAGCTCCTTTTGCGTCTGCACAAGTTATGGTTCAAGATGCAACAAAATTAGCTATTCCTGGTAAATTTGTAACTAATTTAAAAATTGATAATGCTGCAGAAATAAAAAAAGTAACTCAACCATTTCTTTGGCTACACGGAACTAATGACGACTTTCTTTCAATAAAAACTCATGGAGAAATTGTATTCAAAAACTATCCTAACCCAAATACAAAATATTCTATCAGAGTTAGTGGCGCCAATCACTCAAATGTTCCATTAATTATAGGATTTAATAAATATTGCGAAATTATCAATAATTTTATCAATAATAAGCCTATTATATATCCTTAATCAATTTTTGTATCTATAAATGGAATATAATTTTCCTCTAAAATACTGAAATACTTATGGATTTTTGAAATATCTTTCTGTTTTTCTTTAGATATGTAAAAATCAATTTGTGAAATGTTTGAATTAGGCTTATTTAAATTATCAATTTTGTGGAAAAGATTTTTTACTGTTCCTAAATTTCCATCAATAATTTTGATATGAGAAGGAAGAACCTCTTTAAATATTTTATAAAAATATGGAAAGTGTGTACACCCCAGAACAAGAGTACCAATTTCTTGTAAATTAAACTTTGAAAGTTCGTGAATTAAATATTTGCTCACAATCGAAAAGTCAAAATTTTCTTCTTCAGCAAATTCTACTAATTTTGGTAATGGTAAAACTTCAACAATACCACCTGGGTCAACTTTGTGTACTAAATTATTAAATTTTTCTTCTTTTAATGTTAGTGGTGTAGCTGTCACCAATACTTTTAACGAAGGTTCAACAATTTCAACTGCTGGTTTAACAGCAGGCTCCATACCAATAATTGGTATAGAATATTTATTTCTAATATCATTAATTGCAACTGCAGTTGCAGTATTGCAAGCAACAACCAGAGCATCTATATTCAAATTATACAAATAATCAACGACATCAATGACAATATCTTTAACTTGCTGTTTTAGTTTTATACCATAAGGAGCATTTTTTGTATCTGAGAAATAAATATAATGATAATTAGGTCTCAGTTTATAAGCCAGATAAAATACGGTCAACCCTCCAATTCCTGAATCATAAATAGCAATTCGCATCAAAATTACCTAAAAAAATTTATTTTATAATAAGATGACTTAATGGTATCTTTGTGTTCCTCATCGAGTGCACTTTGTTAGGATATTCAAGTTCTACACTTTCATTAACATATTTTTCAAATTCATCACGGAATCTTTGTATCATAAATTTTACAGGCCAAGCAGCAGCATCTCCTAAGGCACAAATAGTTCTACCTTCGATATTTTGAGCAATATCAACAAGTAAGTTTAAATCCTTAGATGTAGCTTTTCTGTTTGCAACTCTTTTGAGTACCTTTTCAAGCCAGCCTGTACCTTCTCTACAAGGTGTACATTGTCCACAACTTTCGTGGTGATAAAAATGCGTAATTCTTAATAAAACTTTAGAAAGGTCTGTATCTTCATCCATAACCATAACACCACCAGTACCAATAGCAGAACCAGCTTTTTTCAAAGATTCTGCATCCATCTTAACGCCTTCTAATTGATCTCCTCTGAGTGGTGGCATTGAACTACCACCAGGAATTACACATTTTATTTTTTTATTATTAGGAACACCATCACATAATTTATAAATTATATCTGTCAAAAGAGTGCCGGTAGGTACTTCATATACCCCAGGCCTGTTTACATGCCCACTGACACCAATCAATAATGTGCCCGGATGAGTTGGTTCACCTATTTTAGCAAACCACTCAGCCCCATTCTTTATAATAGCAGGAACATTTGTTATTGTTTCAACATTATTAATTGTTGTTGGATTACCCCATAACCCATTTTGTGCAGGGAAAGGCGGCTTAACTCTTGGATATCCTCTTTTTCCTTCGATAGAATTCATTTGTGCAGACTCTTCCCCGCAGATATACGCACCAGCACCCTTATGTATATATATATTACAATAAAAATCTGTACCAAAAGTTTCTTTCATCTTTTCGCCAACATATCCTCTTTCGTAAGCATCATCTAATGCTTTTTGAACCATTTGTATCCAATTATGATACTCGCCTCTTATGTAAATATAAGCAGTATTTGCTCGTATTGCATAACAAGCGATTAAAATTCCTTCAATCATCTGATGTGGATTATATTCAAATATCTGCCTATCCTTAAATGAACCGGGCTCACTTTCATCACCATTAACGCATAAATAATGTGGTTTATTATCATTCTTTGGCATAAAAGACCATTTTAACCCTGTAGGGAAACATGCACCACCACGCCCTCTTAAACCAGATTTTTTTACTTCTTCTATAACATCATCTGGAGACATAGCTAAAGCTTTTTTAATAGCTTGATAACCATCATTTTTTATATAAACATCTATTTTATGTAAATCTTTTATTTTTGGCAATACAATATTTAATTCCATAATTATCTCATCCTTTTTTTCTAAGATCATTAATAAGATTTCTTAATTTTTCTGGAGTAAGATTTTCATAATAATCATAATTAGCTGATATCATTGGGGCTCCGCCACATGCTCCCATACATTCAACTTCTTCAATAGAAAATAATCCATCCGATGTTACTTCGCTTTCTTCAATACCTAATTCATCTTTTAATTGTTTAAGCAATTCCATTCCGCCCTTAAGCATACAAGAAACATTTGTACACACTTGTAAATGATATTTCCCAACTGGTTTTTTGTGATACATTGTATAAAATGTTGCAACACCATAAACATCAGATACTGGCATCTCTAAAATTTTTGCAATCTCTTCCATTACTTCATTTGTAATATATCCGTTTTGCTCTTGTGCTACATACAAAGCATCCATAACAGCAGCTTTTTTTTCTGGATATTTTGAAATTGATTTTTCTATTCTTTTTATATTATCTTCTGTAAATTTGAATTCCATTTTTATTCCCTTTTATTTATCTGCCTCTCCCATAACAGGATCTATACTACCAATAATAGCAACAACATCGGAAACTAAACACCCTTTTACCAATTTAGGTAAAGCTTGTAAATTATTAAACGAAGGTGACCTAATTTTCAGCCTCCAAGGATAACCTTTACCTTGACTAACTATATAAAAACCAAGTTCTCCTTTAGGATTTTCAAATCCTGCATAAATATTACCTTTAGGCGGATTTATACCAAAATTTACTAACATAAAATCGTGTATTAGCTCTTCCATTTTGGTATAAATTTCTTCTTTTTTAGGCAATACTTCCTTAGGAAGATTTGCTTTAACCTCGCCCGGTTGCATTTTTTCTAAACATTGTTTGATAATTTTGCAACTTTCTAAAGTTTCGTCAACTCTTACATAATACCTTGCTAAAGCATCACCTTCACTATAGGTTGGAACTTTGAAATCTACTTTATCATAAAATAGATATGGTTGTTTGACTCTTAAATCCCATTCAACACCACAACCTCGTAAATTTGGACCAGTAAAACCTATTGCAACAGCATCTTCTTTCGATATATAACCAATTCCTTCACATCTATCTAAAAATATTTTATTAGTATGCAATAATTTTTCAATTTCGTATTGATAACCAGGATATTCATCAACAAACTTTTTAATCATTGCAATGCCTTCATCATCAATATCACTCGCTACGCCACCAATTCTTGTATAAGATGTTGTAAATCTTGCACCACAAACTTTATCAAAAATAGATTGAATTTTTTCCCTTTCTCTTAAACTCCATAATAACACAGTCAAAGCTCCAACATCCATAGCCATAGTACCAATTCCAATCAAGTGAGATGCAATTCTTGAAAGCTCAGCAACAATCATTCGTATCCATTTTGCTCTATCTGGAATATCTATCCCTGCAAGTTTTTCAACAGCTAAAACATAATGCACATTGTTTGCCATAGTGGCAAGATAATCTAATCTATCAGTATGTGGAATATACTCATAATAGGTCATATTTTCTGCTAATTTTTCATATCCTCTATGAAGATATCCAAGCTCTGGGACACATCCAATAACTCTTTCACCATCGAGTTTAAGTAATAATCTTAATACCCCGTGTGTAGCTGGATGTTGTGGCCCCATATTAAGGACCATTGTATTTTCTAACTTATCCTCAATAATTATTTCGCTATCTTTTTGTAAAGCTTGATAAATTGCTGCTTCTTCTGGATTTATAAAATTTACCGGTGTAATATTATTATTTTGATTTTCCATAGTAAACACTTATTTTAGTCTTCAATAATTGGTGGTAATTTAAAGTCCCCAGGGTTACCCATAAGCGGATAATCTTTTCTTAAAGGATGTATTTCAACATACTCTGGTAAATACATTCTTCGCAAATCTGGATGACCTTCAAATTTAATTCCGTACATATCAAATACTTCTCTTTCTTGCCAATTTGCACCTTTCCAGATATCTGTTACTGTTGGATGAATTAAATCATCATTGACATAACATATCACTCTCAAACGATAATTATTTTTCATTGATAACAATTGATATACCATCGAAAACCTGTTTTTTCTAGTAGCCCAATCTACCGCAGTTGTATCGGTTAATTGCTCAAAGCTCAAATTCTCATCATAATGTAAAAACTTTAATATATTATGGATAAATTCAGTTTTCACATAAATTATAAAATCGCCTTGAAACTCTTCGAAATTTTCAATAGCGTTTGGGAATTTTTCCTTTATAATATCTAAGACTGCTTGGTTTGTAATTTTATTTTCCATAATTTTTATTATTTTTTATCCTGAAAATCTCTAGCTCTTGTTTTTTCTACTTTTTTCTGCAATTCAATAATAGCATTAATTAAGTTATCTGGTCTAGGTGGACAGCCAGCAACATAAATATCAACAGGCAAAAATTGATCAATACCCTGCACAACAGGATATGATCTATACATACCACCGGATGAAGTACAGGCGCCCATAGCAATCACCCATTTAGGTGATGGCATTTGGTCATAGATTCTTCTTACAACATGCGCCATTTTATATGTAACTGTTCCTGCAACAATCATAACATCTGCTTGTCTTGGAGAAAATCTAGCTACTTCTGCACCAAATCTTGAAAGATCGTATTTAGGATCATTAACAGCAATAAACTCAATAGCGCAACATGATATACCCATTGGCATAGGCCACAATGAACTTTTTCGTGCCCATGCAATAACTTCATCTATTGTAGTGGTGATAAAATCCTCACCACGAAGTAATGCCTCTAATCCCATTTTAAGGCTCCTTTCTTATAAGCGTATAAATATGGTAATTCTAATATAATTAAAAAGGCAAACATTATCCAAAATGCATAAACTCCAAACTCTCCAAACAATCTTTTAAATTCAACAGCCCAAGGATAAACAAATATTACCTCGATATCAAAAATGATAAAAATAATTGCAACTAAATAATATTTAATTGATAACCTTTGATTTGTTGTTCCGATTGGATCCATTCCACTTTCATATGTGGATACTTTTACAGGATTAGGTCTTTGTGGACCAAAAATCTTTGATGAAAATACTGTTGCTAATCCAAATAATACTGCAACTATCAATACTAAAAATATTGGAATGTAATCTAATAGCATAACATCCTTTTAGATTTTTGATTTTTAAAATTTTAAAATAATAATTTTTATTACAATTTCAAAATTAACAATAACAATATTTACAATTAAAAAACAAAAATAATCTTAATCAAAGTTCCAATTTACTATATCTTTACTTTTATTCTCCAATCAATAATGCTAACATCTCCTCCTTTTGTATAAACTATTGGATTAAAATCTAATTCAATTATATCATCATTATCCAGCATCATATTAGAAAGTTTATCTATTACATCAACAAGTTTATTTAAATCTTTTGGTGCTTCTCCTCTAACACCTTTCAAAATGCTACCAATTTTAGTAGTTTCAATCATATTCATAATTTCATCTTTAGTTGCTACAGCACTAATTATTTGAGTATCATTTAATATCTCAACATACTTACCACCACTACCAAACATAATCATAGGACCAAAAGAATGGTCATTGAAAGCTCCCAATAGCATTTCTTGTTCTATTTTTGCAAACCTCTGCAAAATAAATTTATCTACCTTAATACCAATTTTACTAGCATCAAATATTGCTTTACTGGCTATTTCTTGAAGTTGTTGTTTGCTTGTAATATTTACAAAAACACCCCCAACATCAGATTTATGTATAATTTTATCCGAATATACTTTTAATACTAATGGATAATCTACATCATAGTCATTAATTTTGTCCTTATCAATTAATATGCTACTAATAATTGGGAAACCATATCTATTTAATAATACCATAGTTTCATCATAGCTTAGATATCTACCTTCCATTTTATTAGCAGTTTTATAGATTTTTAATTTATCTATCTTATCCTTGTACTCTAAATTATTAGATTTATTGATTTTAATACTTGAATATTTATATTGTAGATACAAATTTTTTAGAATAACTACAGCATCCTCAACATTTTTATATAATCTTTTGCCATATTTGGATTCATTATTATATTTTTCCCAAAATTCTGGTAAAGGAAAAACAACTTGTACTATTGGCTTATCCGATTTAATCTCGTTTATTGCCTCGACAATATCAAAAGGTTTTACCATAATAGGCTCTGTAAATATTACTATTACACCATCTACATTATCATCCGCTAAAACTAAATTAGTAACCTTAGAAAAACCTTCTGCGTCTCCATTAGGCAACAAATCAATAGGATTGTTAGCGCTTCCCTCTGGATGTATTATCCCTTTAATTTCTTTTATTGTATCATCAGATAATTTAGCAACTTCTAATCCTTCATTTTCTAATTTATCGACACAAATCACACCCGGTCCACCTGAATTTGTAACAATAGCAACTCTTTTCCCTTTCATTAGCGCTAAATTATCAAAAGCAATTGCGGAATTAAAAAGTTCGTCAGTAGTTTCAGCCCTGATAATACCAAATTGTTTAAATACACTATTAACAACATTATCACTATTAGCCAAAGCACCAGTATGGGATGATGCAGCTTTTTGCCCAGCTTGACTTCTTGCAGATTTTAACACTATTATTGGTTTATTGCATTTTTGCGAATTTATCAAGAATTTTTTACCATCTACAAAACTTTCCAGATACATTGTTATTACTTTTATATTATCATCCTTAGCCCAATATTCTAGTAAATCGTTTTCATTAATATCTGCTTTATTTCCCATGCTAATAAAATGACCTAAAGCTATACCCGAAATTCTCAAATTATTTAAAATAGCGGCTCCAAGTGCACCACTTTGTGATGCAAAAGCAATAGCACCTTTTTTAGGTTCTTCAGCTACAAATGTTGCATTTAGTATTCCATCCGAAAGTGTATTGATAACACCCATACAATTAGGCCCAACCATTCTTATATTTTTTTCTTTAAGCAATTTTAATACTTTTTCTTCAAGTTCTTTTCCCTCACCTCCTACTTCTCTAAAACCAGCAGTAATTAAAACTAAAATTTTAACTTTTTTCTTAATTATTTGCTCAAGATTTTCCAATACCAAATTCTTTGGTAATGTTACAATACACAAATCAATCTCTTCTGGTAAATCAGTAATAGTTTTAAAGTTTTTGTACCCCAAAATTTCATCTGCTTTAGGATTAACCGGATAAACTTTCCCCGAATAATTTGAGTTTTTGATACACTTTAAAATTTCATACCCAATACTCTTTTCTTTTGTTGATGCCCCCAATAAACAAACACTTGATGGATAAAATAATTCTCTTAAACTCATTTTTTACTCCATTTTACAAACTAAAAATAACTTAAAATTTATTTTAAATTTATTTAATTTTATATTTACTTACAAATTAATTTTCAGAAAATTTGAATTTTTTCACACTCTCTTGTGTTATATATTATTATGAAAATATTAACACACATATTAACATCAATACTTATGATTTCTTACGCAAATGAAAAAATATACAATATCCAATTGTATTACTCCAAACTTAATAACAACAATAATTCTAATTTTTTATTCCTTAACTTTAAGATTGAACAAGATTGGCACATCTACTGGCTAAATCCAGGAGATGCCGGTTACCCTACACAAATTAAAATTACATCAAACGAAAGTATTAATTATAAAATACTTTATCCAACACCTAAATATTATTATGACGATGGAATATACAGCATTGGTTACGATACAGAAGTTACTTTTCCTATTATAATAGATAATATTAATGACTTAGAAAAGTTAAACCTTTCTTTAGAAATCAACGCTCTAGCTTGTAATGAAATTTGTGAACCCGTCTACATTAAACAAAATATCAATCATAAAAATTTAATTTTTACAGAAAATATTTCAGAATTTTTCAAAACTATCCCAATAGAAAATGATAACATAAAAACAACTTACAAGGATGATGCTAATTTTACAAAAATCATCATTGAAAATATTCCAAATGATTTAAGCAGTATAAAAAATATTGAATTTTATCCCTTAACCCCAAATTTATTTACTTACTCATTAAAAACAAACTATACTATATATAACCAACAAGTATTAATTACTATGAATAAAAATCCTTTGAATACTAATCCTATAAAAATCGATGGAATTTTGGCAATACAAACAAATCAATCAACTTATTATTTTCAAATTAAATAAAGGAGTTAAACATGCTTGAAAAGGTTCTTTTAATAATAGCTTTATTTTCTTTTGCAACAGTAGTTGCGCAACAAACAAAAATTAATTCCCCAGCACCAGATTTTACTTTATTAGATATTAATGGTAAAGAACACAAATTATCCGAATACAAAGGCAAAATAGTAGTCCTTGAATGGATTAATTTTGATTGCCCTTATGTTAAAAAACATTATAACTCAAAAAATATGCAGCAACTTCAGGAAAAATATACAAAACAAGATATCATCTGGCTTGCCATTTGTTCTTCCGCACCCGGCAAGCAAGGAAATTTTACCAAAGATGAAATACTAAATAGAATCAAACTGCATGATGCTAAATTCAATGCTTATCTTATCGACGAAGACGGAAAAGTAGGCAAAACCTATGGCGCTAAAACAACTCCACATATTTTTATAATCGATAAAAATGGAAATCTTGTTTATGCTGGTGGTATAGATGATAAACCATCAAAAGAAATTGAAGATGTTAAAGATGCTAAAAATTATGTTTCCAAAGCACTCGATGAATTATTAAGCGGTAAACCAGTTACCGAACAAAGTGCACAATCATATGGCTGCAGCGTAAAATATAATGATTAGCAACAAATAAAAAATAATTAACTTATTAGAAATAAATTATTCAGCCACAAGATGTTCTGTATTAAGTTCAGAATATCTATGGCTATATTTTTGGAAATGTTTTATTAAGATATCATAGCACAGAATGTATATAATCTTTTGTTTGAAATGATTTTTAATATCATATTATTTAGCTCTTTACTTAATCAAGAATAAGTGAAGAAACTCTCTTTCAAAAAGATTTTTTATTTTAAAAAGCTTTTTGAAATTTACTAAGGAATGTAACTGACTAAATCAATACTTTATACGGTTTAATGTAAACAAATTCATTTTTCTTTTCAACATCAGCAATTGCTAGTAAATTATTTCTATCATCTATTAGTAAAGCTTCTCCATTAGCAACATCTAATTCTTTTTTAAGAGTGTTACCATTTTTAACTAATAAAATATCTTTGTCATCTTTTATCATTATTCTTTGAGAATTATCAAAGGCTTCAAGGGGATTGATAAAAAAACTTTTTAATTTTTTCTTTTTAATTACATTTTCTAATTCCGGTATCGTAAGTGCATCTAAAATATCAAAATTTTTTATTTTTTCTCTTCTTAAAGATTTTAATAGAGCACCACAGCCTAGTTTTTGTCCAATATCATTGGCTAAACTTCTAATATAAGTACCAGAGGAACAATGAACGCGTATTTCGATATAAGGATTAGCAAACTGTATAAATTCAATATTATAAATATTAACCTTTCGTGGCGGCAATTCAACATCTTTACCTTTTCTTGCTAGTTCATAAGCTTTTTTACCCCGAATTTTCAAAGCAGAATAAATAGGCGGTACTTGCTCTATTTCTCCGACGAAAGAATTTAGAATATTTTTAACTTGTTTTAAATCTATTTTGTAGGTTGGTTTAATTGCTAAAATCTCTCCGTCAATATCATAAGTGTTTGATGTTTTACCGAGTTCAATTATTGCGTGATAGACTTTATCAAAACCTAAAAAATATTCGGCTAATCTTGTATAAGGACCAAGTAAAACTATTAAAATCCCAGTAGCAAAAGGATCTAAAGTGCCGGTATGTCCAACTTTTTTTGCACCTGTTAATTTTTTAACCTTGGTTACAACAAAATTAGAAGATAACCCCGCAGGTTTATCAATTAACAGTACCCCTTTTTGATAAGTTATCATAACTCTGATTTTAATTATTGATTTTCAAATTTAACGATTTTTTTTGAAAAAAAAAATAAAAAAGAGAGGCGTCGCAGTCACCTCTCTTTTTGACGGAGTTACACATTCTCTTGTCCTATTTCCCAATGCATAGGCGAACGCCATAAACTAGAAAGAATAAGCTTTTGAATGTGTAAAAACTCTTTTGGCAATCTATCATATAATTTGATAAATAGTTCTTCATGAAGGAGTATTTCTTTTTGCCAGATATCCCTATCAATACTTTGCATTTTATGAAAGTCTTCTTCAGTTATCTGTTCTAATCCACGCCAGTCAATATCTTTATATCTAGGCATCCAACCGATTGGGCTTTCAGTAGCATAAGCAGTACCCTCAGCTCTTTGGAACATCCACTTCAAAATACGCATATTCTGGCTGAAGCCAGGCCAAATAAAATTACCTTTTTCATCAGATCTAAACCAGTTTACAAAAAATATTCTCGGAGGATGAGAAATATGTCGTCCAATGTTTAACCAATGGTTAAAATAATCTGCCATATGATAACCACAGAATGGTAACATAGCCATAGGATCTCTTCTAACCTGACCTATTTGACCGGCCGCAGCAGCTGTAGTCTCTGACCCCATAGTTGCTGCACCATAAACTCCAAATGACCAATTAAATGCTTGATAAACTACTGGCATTGTTGTACTTCTTCTTCCACCAAATATAAAGCCGGATATTTTCACACCTTCAGGATTTTCAAAATTTTCATCAACGCAAGGACAATTGATAATTGGTGCCGTAAACCTTGAATTAGGATGTGCTGCTTTTCTACCACAACCAGGTGTCCAATCCTGCCCTTGCCAATCTAATAATTTCTCTGGCGGTTCCTCTGTCATTCCTTCCCACCAAACATCTCCATCAGGTGTCATAGCAACATTTGTAAAAATTGTATCCTTTTTAATAGATTCCATAGCATTTGGATTAGTCTTATAGGAAGTTCCTGGTGCTACTCCAAAAAATCCAGCCTCAGGATTAATAGCATAAAGTGAACCATCTTCTTTTATTTTTATCCACGCAATATCATCTCCAACAGTCGTAACTTCCCAACCTTCTAATTCTTTTGGTGGTATCAACATAGCAAAGTTTGTTTTTCCGCATGCACTTGGGAAAGCACCACAAAAATATTTCTTTTTCCCTTCTGGTGACTTAACTCCTACAATTAACATATGTTCTGCTAACCAGCCTTGATCTCTTGCAATAACAGATGCTATCCTTAAAGCAAAACATTTTTTCCCTAACAAAGCATTACCACCATAACCACTACCATATGAAATAATTTCTCGTGTTTCAGGAAAATGAACAATATATTTATTTTCATTATTGCAAGGCCAAGGAACATCTTCCACACCATCAACCAAAGGCATTCCAACAGAGTGTAAACATTTAACAAATTCACCATCTCCAAGATACTCTAAAGCTTTTTTTCCCATTCTTGTCATAATTCTCATATTTACAACTACATATTCAGAGTCTGTAATTTCTACACCATATTGTGCCATATCTGAACCAAGTGGTCCCATACAAAACGGTATGATATACATAGTTCTACCACGCATACAACCATCGAGTAATTCATTTAATGTTTTACGCATTTCTTTAGGATCTACCCAATTATTGGTAGGACCTGCATCATCTTTCCTAAAACTGCAAATAAAAGTTCTATCTTCTACTCTTGCAACATCACCTGGGTCAGATAACGCCAGATAACAATTTGGTCTCTTTTCAGGGTTTAATCTTTTAAAAGTTCCTTTTTCAACCAACAAATTACATAAATTATCATATTCTTCCTGGCTACCATCGCACCAATGAACCTTATCAGGTTTACACAAATCAATTGCTTTTCCAACCCACTTTAAAAGTTCTGCATTACTTGTCATTTTTTACCTCAACAATCTATAATCTTTAATTTTTATTCAAATATATTTCAGATAATAAGAAAATAAATTTTGTATTATAATTTTTTTTTTATTAATTTAAGTAGTTTTAAAAATTTTTATTATCATTATCATAATAGTTAATTTAATACAAACTTTAGGAGTAGAGATGAATTTATTTCCAGCAAAATTTCGCAATTTTTCACTGTTATTTTCATTGTTTTTTTTCCATTCTAGTTACTCTCAAATATTTCCAACTAACATTGAAGCTTATAAAAACTCTGTAATCTACGAACTAAACATACGCCAATACTCTCAAAGTGGAAAAATCGAAGATGTTACAAATGATTTGCAACGACTTAAAAATTTAGGTGTAGATATAATTTGGTTAATGCCTATAAATCCTATTGGTGAAGTAAATAGAAAAGGAACTCTTGGCAGCTATTACTCAGTTAAAGATTATAAAGCTTTTAATCCTGAATTTGGTACTATTGATGATTTTAAAAATTTTGTGAAAAAATCTCATGAACTTGGAATGAAAGTAATTATTGATTGGGTTGCTAATCACACTGCGTGGGATAATCCCTGGGCAAAAGAAAACCCAGATTTTTATACAAAAGATTCTAACGGTAACTTCATCCCACCTGTTCCAGATTGGCACGATGTTATTGATTTAAATTATGATAATAAAAATCTTTGGCAAGCTATGATTGATGCTATGGCTTTCTGGATAAAAGAAGCCAATATTGATGGTTTTAGATGCGATGTTGCTGGTATGGTTCCTACCGAATTTTGGATTGAAGCAGTTAAAGAACTTAATAAAATCAAACCAATTTTTATGTTAGCTGAGTGGGAAACTGTAGAAATTCACAGAGCTTTTAATATGACTTACTGCTGGGATGTACATCATAAATTTAATGATATTGCACAAAAAAAATCTACTTTCTTTTCCCTCGATACTCTTATAAAAAAACAACTCAAAGAATATCCAAATCATGCATTTAGAATGAATTTTATAACAAACCATGATGAAAATTCCTGGAATGGTACAGAGTATGAAAGATTAGGCTCAATTAACGCAGTTAAAGCATTTTCTGTTTTATATTATACAATTCCTGGTATGCCTTTAATTTACAATGGACAGGAAGCAGCTCTTAATAAAAGATTGAACTTTTTTGAAAAAGATCCAATTGATTGGAACAACTACCCTCTTCAAGATTTTTATTCTAAACTAAATTATCTTAAACATAATAATTCGGCTTTAGCCAATGGAAAATTTAAAGGCGAATACATTTCATACCACCTAAACCCAAATGTTGCAACTTTCCAAAGACAAGATAAAAATAATTCAATTTTTATCATTATAAACCTTTCTAACGAAGATCAAAATATTAAATTAGATAAACCAGTTAAAGGAAAAGAATTTTTTACTTCAAATATGATAAACTATTCTAAAAATTACATTATTTCACTCAAACCATACGAATATATGATAATTATTGAAAAATAGTTTTTTTTTTAAATTTATTTTTTATAATTTACAAGTCCCAATTTTTGGGACTTTTTTTATTTAATTACAGGGGCTATAAAATGAATAAATTGTTCCATTCAATAATAATGCTGTTACTTCTAACTCTTTCTTTTATTTTAGCTCAACCAACAGGTTATTATGATAATGCCAAAATGAAATCCGGTAATAACTTAAAAATTGCATTACACAATATCATTAAAGGACATACAGTAATTTCTTATGATGGTTTATACAATGCATATAAACAAACAGATACAAAGCCCAACAATGTTGTTTGGGATATGTATTCGGATATTCCCGGTGGCACACCACCCTATATATATTATCACAATAAAAAAACTTGTGGAAATTATTCCAAAGAAGGTGATTGCTACAATCGTGAACATACTTTTCCTCAATCACTTTTTAATAGCAAATCGCCAATGGTATCTGATCTTTTTCATGTTTATCCTACTGATGGAAAAGTCAACGGAATGAGAAGTAATTATCCACATGCAGAAGTAAAAAATCCCACATGGACCTCCTTAAACGGAAGTAAACTAGGCTCTTGCGCCAACGAAGGTTATACTGGAACTGTTTTTGAACCAATTGATTCATTTAAAGGTGATTTTGCAAGAACATACTTTTATATGGCTGTAAGATATTATTCCGAAGATGCAAGTTGGACAAGCAACGGAATGAACCAGGGCGCAGATTTAAAAGATTGGGCTAAAAATGTTATGATTAAATGGCATTATCTTGATCCTGTAAGCAAAAAGGAAATCGACCGCAATAATGCTGTCTATCAATATCAAAAAAATAGAAATCCATTTATAGATCATCCTGAATGGGCACAAGAAATTTTTCTCCCCAACGATCCTCCAAAACTTATTTATGCTAAACTTGAAGATAATAACAAAATAGAAGTAAAATTTTCTCGTTATGTTGAATTAACAAGTTCACAAACTATTACTAATTATACTTTTACACCAAATTTAGAAATTATATCAGCTATTCTTAACCAGGATGACCCTTCAAAAGTTACTTTAAACATAAATAATTATTCCAGCAATACAAATTATACTCTCACTGTTAATAATGTCAAAAATATGTCTGCTAATATTCCAATAGCGGCTAATTCTCAAATAACTTTAAATCAAATTACAGCTATAGAAAGCCCGTTTAATTATAATACTCCAAGTTATACATTATATCAAAATTACCCAAATCCTTTTAATCCAACAACAACTATAACTTTTGACCTAAAAAAATCTTCAAATGTTAAACTGAAAGTTTTCAATTCATTAGGACAGGAAATAATTACTCTGGTGGACGCTCCTCTAACTCCCTCTTTCTATCAATTAGAATTTGACGCTAGTAACTTAAATAGTGGAATTTACTATTATCAATTAATAACTAACGATAATATTCAAACAAAAAAAATGTTACTTTTAAAATAAAAATAAAGCCATATATTCACATTACATAGATATATGGCTTATTATTTCATCTATTTTATCTTTTACTGCATCAATTGTTTTTTGATGTGATTGTAGAGTTTCTTCAACAATACGTTTTTTATCATTATTCAATTTTTCTATATCATCTTTTAATTTTTTTATTTTATTAGTATAAAATTCGTCTATTTCTTGAATTTTTCTATCAATATCATCGGCTACTTGTTCTATTAACTTTGATTTATTTTCAGATAAATATTTTATCTTTGACTTTAACTTTCTGCTATAAGTTATCTTTTCAAAATAAGCATACATCGCCAATAAGGCTGAAAAAAATGAGGCAATTAAAAAAGTTATGAGAGAAGTTGCTAGTCCGCTTCCAATATTTCCCATATCATTTGATGAACTACAGTTATAAAAGCTAAAAATAATAAAAACTAGCATTGAAAGAATTACAGAATAAATAATACTATTCGTAAACACTAATTTAGGATTATATTTTGTCAGATTATCCATATCATTAAGCATATTTTCATATTTTAAAACTTGCAAATCAATTTCTTTATCTTTTTCAATCATTTTTAACTGTTTTTCTGTTTTTAAATTAGAGATTTCATCAGCTTTTGAAGTATTTAAATCACTAATTGATTTTGTTTTAACCTGTAGTTGATGCTCAATTGGATATAATCTTGTCTCAACTTTTTTAAGAATACTATTTTTTACTTCTTCTAAAATTTCATTTCGAATTTCTTCAATTTTTTTAATTAGTTGATAAGTTAAGTGTAATAATATTATATTATAGTTATCCTTAAAATTTTTAATATAATTATCAATAAACAAAATTGTTGTCTCTGCTTTTTGAGTTATAAAATTTTTTAAATCACTTTTTTTGAGCTCTTCAAGAGCAGTAAAGATTAGTGAATATATCCTACTAAGCCTTTCCTTTTCATAAATAACCATACTTTCAAGAAATTTACTGAAAGTTTCTAATTCTTTGTGCAAAAATATTTCATAAGTTACACATCGCTCAAGATAAAATATTATTGGCTGTGTTGTTTCAGCTATTAAATAATCATACATTATTTGTATATCATAGTTTAAACATAAGTAAAATAAATCTTTAATCTTTTCTTGATTACCCAATAATATCTCTGCATAATTCAAATAAAATTTCGGTGTTATTTGATTTCTATCCAATTGATTTGCTTTTTCAAAATATTCTTTGGCACTGTATAGATTATTACTTAAAAGCGATACAAACCCAGCTAAAAGATTAACAAAACAAAGAAATTCAGATTTATTACTTATATTATATTTATTTTCGTTATCCTTTAATATTAATTCCTGTATTTCATTATAATGAGACAATGCTGATAAATAATTTTGATTCCTTTTGTCATAAGTATAAATTATCCCTGCAATAAATTTTAACGAAATATTATTAGAATATTTTTCATCTTTCAACAAAGCTAAAATAACCTCTGCATAAATTGCCTTTTTTTCTTCGGATTTAGTTAAAATCCAGGTATGGAAGGCATCTTTTAGTGTAATAATTGTAGATTTATCTTCGGGTTGTTTAAGTTCAATATCTTTCCCGATATTTTCAAAAATGTAATATTTGCTTAAAAAAATAAAAGGTGCATCTGTAAATTTAATAAAATGGAAACCATATTTTGAAAAAATATTATATTTGTGGAAATAAGTATAATCATTTATTCTTTTTAATATATCCTCATTTTCCGTTTTAAATATTTTGAAGTTATCTTGTAAAATTCTTAATAAACTAGTTGACAAAGTTATTTTTCTCCTTTTTTTTATAAAAAAAATATAATAAATTATATTTTTACATCAAAATTTTTTCTTAAAAATATGAAAAATATAATACGAATCAAAAACGCTGTATTCTACGCCTATCACGGTGCTTTTAGCGAAGAACAAAACATCGGTGGTAAATTTGATGTTGATGTTGAAATTCATACTGATTTTTCTGAAGCCGCCAAAACTGATTCATTACAAAAAACCATAGATTATGAAAAAGTTTACCAAATTATTAGATCTTTAGTTGTTAAACGCAAATATTATCTTATTGAATCTTTAGCAAATGATATTTGCGATACATTATTAGAAAACTTTTCATCAATTAATCTTATAAACATAAAAGTAAGAAAAAATTCTGTCCCATTAGGCGGAATTATTGATTTTACAGAAGTAGAAGTTGAAAAATCAAGAGATGAATTTAATGCAAGATAATATTTTTTTAGCATTAGGGAGTAATAAAGGTGATAGATTATCCTATTTAAATAATGCTTTAATAGAATTAGAAAATAATGGTATTAAAGTTATAAAAAAAAGTTCAATTCTTGAAACAAAAGCTTATGGCGTTGAAAATCAAGATAACTTTTTGAATATGGCTATTCAAATATCTTGTGATTTATCTCCAGAAAATCTTCTAATAACAATCAAAAATATTGAAAAAAAAGTTGGTAGAACACCTTCATTTAAATGGGGGCCAAGAGAAATTGATATTGATATTATTTACTACAATAACTTAATCTTGAATAAAACTATAGAAAAAAACTTCCAACTTATTATACCACATCCTGATTTGCACAATAGAAATTTTGTTTTAATACCTTTAACAGAAATTGCACCCAATTTTATTCATCCAGTTTTACAAAAAACAAATTCTGCATTATTAGAATCACTAAACACTACTTTTTAAACTTACTCAGGTTATTAATAACCTCTTTAATAACTGGCATCTTTTTTTGTAGAACTTCTCTAAAATTATTAACTGGTTGATATGTATCAGATTTTTTGATATCAAAATTAGCGGCATTGTATGTTTCTGTTGAAAAAACTATTGTAAAATCATTCATAATTATTCCGGCATTATCCCAACCAGAACAAACAGTATAATTTTTCTTTTTATTAAAAATATTTTCGCCATTGGTAAAATATTCATAATTTGCCGAAGATTTCAATTGAGTCAAAATTGTAGGAACTAAATCGAAATGGTTTGTCATATAATTAATATTTTCTGGTTGCAGATTTGGTATAAAAACAAGAGTTGCAACTTGCGTTTGCTGTTTAGTGAAAGCACTTGTATGCCCACTATAGCCAGATTCATAAAATTCTTCACCGTGGTCTCCAGTAATTATGACAATTGTGTTTTCTAATTGCTTATTTTTTTCTAAATTATTTAATATTTCACCTATTAAATAATCATCAAACCTTATAGCGTTTTTATAAGTATTTTTTATAGCTTCCGCTTGTTTTTTATTCATAGTAATAAAATTAATTTCAGTTCTGGATGGCTTAAAAACATCATATTCTGCAGGATAAGAATATGGACCGTGAGGAGCATCAAAAAACAAAAATGCAAAGTACGGTATTTTGTTTTTATCTTTACTAAAATTAAGAAATAAATCCTTTAGCTCAGGGTCTTTCTCTTTGGCTTCACTTCCATTTAATTCATCATAAATATAATTAGATAAATTCACAAAAGCTGTCTTTCTAAACTCTGGATATGTGAGTTTTGTACTCGAGCCTATAAAAAAATTATAATTATTTTTATGAAGAATATCAAGAAAAATAGGACTTTTTCTTTCTGCCAAAAACTGGTGCCAATAAACACCTTCTAAAGCATAAAATATGGAAAATATCCCAAATCTGGTTGCATTACCACCACTGTAGTGATTATTTAATTTTATACACTTTTTTGAAAATTTATAAATATTAGGTGTAACCAAGCTATCCATCATATCATATCGCCACGAATCAATAACAATAAGCAAAATATTTTTTTTATCTTGAATATTATAATCAATTTCTTTTAATGGATATTTTAATGAAGAAAATTTATTATCAACTTTTAAAACATTTTCCCTATCAACCTTAAAATTCAAATATTTTTCTGCAAATCTTTTCATTGTAAATGATTGATACAAAGGATATAATTTTGAAAATCGTAAAATTTCATAATTATTATATAAATCAGAATATGCATAAATAGATTTATCAACAATTATCAAAATCAATAAAGTATAAATGATTTTAGGAATAATTTGTTTACTTTTATTAGAATCAGATTCTTTAAATAATTTTATTGAACTCCAAAATAAAAATATAAAAAGTAGCAAAACAAAAAATATTACTGTAGCAATTGTCCAAAAGCCCAGATGTACAGAATCAAAAGCACCTTCTGTTGTTATTAGATTCCAAACCATACTATTAAAGTGAAACTTATATAAACGATATATAGAAGCATCTGCAAAAATTAAAAGATGAAATATTGTAAAAACAAGCGAAGATATTATAGATTTGATTTTAATGTTTTCTATAATAACAATAGGAAAAATTAAAACAGATAAAACTATATACATAATGGCTGTGTTTGAAAATAAAGCTATAAAAACAAAATATAAATTATTATAATTTAAGCTCTCCCAATTAGTTATCGGGTACATTAAAGATATCAACAAAGTTATAAAAAAATTTAATATTAAAAACTTTAAAAATATATTGTATTTTGTTAAAATTTTGTTTATCATTATCTTTAAAAAAATTTGTTAATAGATTTTCAAATATAAAAAAAACAGAACTTATGAAAAAGGTAAATATTTTCAGCCTAGCCAAAAGAATTGAACGCCCTTTAATTTTAGATGGCGCGATAGGAAGTTTATTGGAAGAAAAATTTCCTAAGGAAAATGATTATTATACCTGGATGACTAAAATTAACTCTGAACATCCAGAATATTTATTTGGCATTTATAAAGATTACATCACTGCAGGCGCCGATATTATAACTACTAACACATTTAGAACTAATCCTATTGCGATGAAATACCAATCACTTTCCTATAACATCAACGACTTAATTAAAAGAACAGTAGATCTGGCCTTTTTAGCTCGTGCTAATAATTCTGTTCTTATTGCAGGTTCTAATCCTCCTGCAGAAGATTGTTATCAAAGTGAAAGAACTGTTTCTTTTAGTGAATTAACTAATAATCATCACAAACATATCGATATGCTTCTAAATTGTGGAGTTGATTTTATTTTAAATGAAACTCAATCACAATTTGATGAAATTGGAATTATCTGCAAATATTGCAGCTGGAATAATATTCCATTTGTAATAAGTATTTATGTAGATGAGAATTTAAAGATTCTCTCAGGTGAATCTATAGATGATGTTTTAAATTTTGTTTTACAATTTAAACCTCTTGCAATAGGCTTTAATTGCATTAATAAAGATACTTTATACAAAATTGTTCAGAATTATGAATTAAATTTCAACTGGGGCTTTTATTTAAATGTCTATCCTTCAAAGTTATCTTGTGGAGAAAAATCAGAAAATTTATTACCAGAAATAAGCCCAGAAGAATATCAAGAAATTGTGAAGGATATGCTAGCTTATCAGCCATCTTTTGTTGGTGGTTGTTGTGGCACTAACCCAAGTTATATTTCAAAAATTAGAGAATTATTTGAATGGAATATATAGAAACTTGTTCAATTTGTAAAATTAATATCGGACTTTACATAACTGAAAAAAGAAAAGATGGTTATCATAACATTGAAACCATCTTTTATCCTATTAATAAACTTTTTGATAATTTAGTATTTAAAAAAAGTAATGAACTTAATTTAAAATGTAATATCAAATTCCTTAATAATCAAGATAATATAATTTTCAAAGCAATCAAAGCATTAGAAAACTATACCGGCGAAATATTTCCAGTTGAAATAACACTTACTAAAAATATACCTTTTGGTGCTGGATTAGGCGGTGGTAGCTCTAATGCTGCTGAAACTCTTAAAGCTATAAATTATCTCTATGAATTGAATTTATCTACTTCAGAATTATTACAAATTGCTGCAAAAATTGGAGCTGACGTTCCATTCTTTATTACTCCCGCTCCAACATTTGCTACAGGAATAGGAGATATTTTTTCACCTGTTGATTTAAAAATCAAATATCCAATTTTATTGGTTAAACCAGAAATTTCTATCTCAACGAAAGAAGCCTATGCTTCAATACAACCCCAAAAAGCAAGTTTTAATCTTTTAGAAATATCTGGTAAAGTATTTGATAAACATTTATCACTACTACCAAATATTAAAAACGATTTTGAAAATTTTGCTTTCGAAAAATACCCCGAACTATTACAAATAAAAAATACTTTAGTTGAAAACGGTGCTTTCTTTGCTCTTATGAGTGGAAGTGGTTCGACAATTTATGGAATATTTGAAGATAATTCCGCAGCTGAAAAGGCTAATAATTTATTGAGCACCAAATATCAAACTTATATTGTCTAATTACCATTTTTTATAATACCAGATACCTACAAATATCAAAACTGAAATTAACGCTAGCAACATTATGATTTCAAATGCATAATAGTTATCCTGTAAAGGGATTTTAACATTCATTGAAAACGCACTTACAACAAATGTTGGTACCATTATAGCAATGGTAATAATATTCAATGTTTTCATTAAGATGTTCAAATTATTACCAACTATAGAAGCCCGTGCATCAGACATACCAGCTAATATATTAGAATATATTTCTGCTGTTCTATAACACTGAGTATTATCTATCATCATATCATCCAGATATTCAATTTCATTTTGATTTAAACCTATTTTATTTGCATATAATTTCATTTTTTCAATTAATACACCGTTGGAATTAATTGCATTTAAATAATAAATCAAACTTTTTTCAAGATTGAATAAATATATTAAATAACTATTTTCCATTGATGAATTAATCTTTTGTTCAAGCTCATCGGATATCATACCTATTATTTTTAAGTGCTCAAGAAAGTGAGTAATAGAGCGGTAAATTACTTTCAAAAATAATTCATTTATACATTCTATTTTGTTAAATATTTTTCCTTCAAAAATATTTATTTCTTCCGAGTTTACAATGATAAGTTTTTCTTCAAAAATAAATATACCATAGGAAAGTACCCTAAAAGTAAACTGATCTCCACCAAAATAATTTTTTGGTCTTTTGCAAATAAGCGCTATATGATTTGGTTCAAATTCAATACGTGAAATTTCATCTGGATCTAGTGATGAAGCAAGGGTGTGCTCATCAATTTGATAATTATCACATAAAAATTTTTTTTCAAATTCAGTTGGATTGTAATAAATTTCTATTTCTGCATTTTTGTCATCTACTTCTTTTAATTTGCCATCTGTTATTGAATATAATTTTTTCATAAAAACATTTGTTTTTTTATACAAAAATAATATATTGTTATTAAAAATAAAATTATTTTTCACAAACAATATGGAGATTTTTAAAATGGCAGGTTTAAGTATATTAGTACTATTTTTAATTATTATTGCTTTAATGATGTTTTTCTATTATGTCCCACTTGGGCTTTATATTACAGCTTTTTTCTCAGGTGTTAGACTTAAAATTTTTAGAGACCTAATTGGTATGAGATTAAGAAAAGTCCCACCTCATATAATAGTAAGAAGCAGAATTGCAGCTTCAAAAGCCGGTTTGGATATACCAATCCCTAAATTAGAAGCTCACTATTTAGCTGGCGGAAATGTTCCAAGAGTTGTCAATGCATTAATTTCTGCTGATAAAGCACAATTAGGACTAACTTTTGAAAGAGCGGCTGCAATCGATTTAGCCGGTAGAGATGTGCTAGAAGCTGTCAAAATGTCTGTTGTTCCAAAAGTTATTGAAACTCCCTGGGTTACAGCAGTTGCAAAAGATGGTATTCAATTAAAAGTTATGGCACGTGTTACTGTAAGAGCTAATATTGATAGACTAGTAGGTGGTGCAGGAGAAGCTACAATACTTGCACGTGTTGGCGAAGGTATTGTTTCAACTATTGGTAGTAGCAAACACAAAGAAGTTTTAGAAAATCCGGATACAATCTCAAAAGTAGTGTTATCTAAAGGATTAGATGCCGGAACCGCTTTCGAAATCCTCTCTATTGATATTGCAGATGTTGATGTTCAAGAAAATATTGGCGCTAAATTACAAGCAGATCAAGCAGAAGCCGATTTAAAAATTGCTCGTGCCAAAGCCGAAGAAAGAAGAGCGGCAGCTGTAGCAGCAGAACAAGAACAAGTTGCTGAAGTTGCCAAAATGAAAGCCAAAGTTGTTGAAGCTGAAGCACAAATTCCTTTAGCAATTGCCGAAGCTTTTAGAAATGGCAGATTAGGAATTATGGATTATTATCAGTTGAAAAACATTGAAGCTGATACAAATATGCGTAAATCCATTGCAGATTCTACTAACCCAACTACACCTAATAAATAGGTACTTTTATGGGCGATTTTATTGGTAACATAATAACATTTTTCATTATCTATTTAATTTTAAGCTCACTTTTCGGAAAAAAGAAACAACCTGAAAAACCAAAAACTACACCAAGAGAAGATGAAAATCTTGACTATCAAACTTATAAGCCTGATACTAACAAAACTTTCGATATATTCTACGATGAGCCGGATATCCCACAACCTGAAAATGTAGTAAAAACCGAATCTCAGCGTACTGGATATAAATCATTTGATGTAACACCAGTACCAGAACATCACGATATTCACGAAAAACCTGTTAAAAAAGTTCAAAATCCATTATTCCAAAATATCGATGACCTAAAAAAAGCTATAATATTTACCGAAATTTTCGGAAAGCCAAAAGCCAATAAAATGAAAAGATGGCATTAAC